>Ga0136634_10000372_pt1 | contig 20780 bp, 22 predicted proteins | sample AntDrymUQ8332106_2_FD_104654 | JGI IMG/M metagenome (GOLD analysis project Ga0136634, IMG submission 104654) | Polar desert sand microbial communities from Dry Valleys, Antarctica - metaG UQ833 (21.06) | ecosystem: Environmental > Terrestrial > Soil > Desert | place: Antarctica: Dry Valley... | reverse complement strand
TTCATCAGTCCTTTCATATCTGCTGCATTGGAAGGGTAAACGATCTTTATCCCTTTAATAGAAAGCAAAGTAGTTTCAATACATCCGCTATGATATGGGCCGCCTCCACCATAAGCCCCTACGGGTATGCGTATCAGTACCTGAACAGGAAATCTGCCGCAGGTTAAATAACAACTTTTGGATATTTCTGTAACTAACTGATTAAAACCAGGATAAATATAATCTCCGAACTGTACTTCAACAATTGGTTTTATTCCCAATGCACTCATGCCTACTGTTGATCCGATAATATAAGCTTCCTGTATCGCAGTATTAAAAACGCGGTGATCACCAAACTGTTCAGCAAGAGTAGCAGCTTCGCGAAATACGCCGCCAAGCCTTCTGCCAATATCCTGACCATAAAACACCGATTCTGGATATTGCTCCATTATTTCACGGATGGCATATAAAGCTGCATCCACCATTAGAACTTTTTCTTTATTTACAGGTGACCTTTCCCCTGTTTCTGTAGTTATGGTTGCAGGAATAAATATATGTTCTGAAACAAATAAAGGATCAGGCTCAGGTGCATTTGTTGCAGCTGTAAAATCTTTCTTTACCAGATCATTTGTCTCCTCTTCCATTTTTTTAAGCGTTGCTTCTTCTACACCCTCTTTCAATAATAATGAACGAAGCTTTGGGCCCGGATCATTCGTATAACATTTTCTAAGATCATCTTCACTGCGATAAAAATCTTTTCTCACACCGCTTGTATGATGTCCAAGCAAAGGCAGTTTTGCATGCACCAGGTATGGTTGCCTTTTAATTCTAACATCGCTTATCACCTGCTGCATGGAATGATAGCTTTCAATAAAATCACTGCCGTCTAAAGTAACCGCATTTATTCCTGTAAAGCCTTGTATGAATTCAAATGCATTATTGGTTCTGGCCTCTGCTGCAGTAACACTGATCCCCCAATCATTATCCTGTACAACATAAATAACCGGTAATTGGTGCAATGCAGCAAACTGGAATGCTTCACTTACTTCACCCTCTGTTATTGATGCATCTCCCAATGAACAAATCACTACCGGCATCTCACCGTTCTGCCCTTTATTTAATAGAGGCGAATTGATCTTTTCTAAAAATTTTATTCCCTGTGCAATGCCTGTAGTTGGAATTGCCTGCATCCCTGTTGCACTGCTTTGATGTATAATTTTCGCTTTATCATTCCCGCTATAATTCGGATGGCAGTAATATTCTCTTCCACCCGTAAAAATATCATCTTTTTTTGCCAGCAGTTGTAACATTAAGTCGTAAGGTGTAAAGCCCATTCCCAGTAACATAGATTCATCCCTGTAATAAGGGCTTACATAATCACATGGTAAAAGATGAAATGCAGTTGCAAGCTGAATAGCTTCATGGCCACGGGAAGTGCTGTGTACATATTTACAAATGGAGCGATTCGCTTCATAAATATCCGCCATTGATCTTGCGGTACACATCAGACGGTAAGCTTTTAATAAGATTGAAAAATCCGGTTGCATACTATTGATGTGGAAATAACTCAATATGAAAATAACTCAATTGCCTAAGTGATAGATATGTCATTTGGATTTTCACAATTTCAAATAATTCCTTATTTCATTTTAAAGCTATCTAAAAACTTGGTTGTAAAATTGCCGCTTCTGAAACTTTCGTCTCTCATCAATTGCTGATGAAATGGTATGGTTGTTTTAACTCCCTCAATAACGTATTCGCTTAATGCACGGCTCATCGTGTTAATAGCTTCATCTCTTGTTTGAGCAACAGCTATAAGTTTTGCAATCATACTGTCATAATAGGGTGGTATCACATAACCTGAGTAAGCATGGCTGTCTACACGCACTCCATGCCCTCCCGGCTGATGTAATACCGTGATCTTTCCGGGCGAAGGACGAAAATCATTGTAGGGATCTTCGGCATTTATCCTGCATTCAATGGCATGCATCTGGGGATAATATGCTTTTCCTATGATCTTTTCACCAATGGCAATTTTTATTTGCTCTTTTATAAGATCATAGTTAATCACTTCCTCAGTAACACAATGCTCTACCTGTATGCGGGTATTCATCTCCATAAAATAGAAATCCCTGTTCTTATCCACCAGAAATTCAACAGTACCTACACTTTCATAATTTATAGCCTGGGCAGCTTTTATTGCAGCTGTTCCCATCCTTTCCCGTAATTCGTCTGTCATAAAAGGGGAAGGAGATTCTTCTATCAGCTTTTGATGACGCCGTTGTATTGAGCAATCCCTTTCACTCAGGTGACAGATATTTCCATATTGATCCCCAGCAATCTGTATTTCAATATGGCGCGGCTCCTCCACAAATTTCTCCATGTAAATACCGTCATTTTTAAAAGATGCAGCAGCTTCTGTTTTGGCATTATCGAATGATTTTTCAATATCTTTTTCCTCCCATACAACGCGCATTCCTTTTCCACCGCCACCAGCTGTGGCTTTTAATATAACGGGATAGCCTATTTGATTTGCGGATTGCTTTGCATGATCTACATCTTTTAATAATCCTTCCACACCTGGTACCACGGGCACACCTGCATTGATCATTGTTTCTTTTGCAGTTACCTTGTCACCCATTGCATTGATCATATCGGGCGTAGGGCCTATGAATTTAATTCTATGGTCACTGCAGATCTTGGCAAAATTACTGTTCTCAGCAAGGAATCCATAACCCGGATGAATAGCATCTGCATTGGTGATTTCTGCTGCTGCCATTATATGTGCCATGTTCAGATAACTATCTATACTCGCGGGTTTTCCAATACAAACTGCTTCATCTGCAAATTTTACATGAAGACTGTCTTTATCTGCCGTAGAATAAACAGCTACTGTTTTAATGCCCATTTCCCTGCACGTGCGTATAATACGTAACGCAATTTCTCCCCTATTGGCAATTAATATTTTTTTAAACATTGTATAATTTGAAAAATGAAAATTGCATAATTGAATGCTTATGTTTTGTGTATTGTTACACTAAAAAAGCTATATCGCGATTTTCTTTATACGGCAGATATATTACGGAACAATAAATTACACCTTGTTTTAAATTAAATTGGTTCAACAAGAAATAAAGGCTGATCATATTCAACCGGACTTGCATCTTCAACAAGTACTTTTACAATAGTTCCCGTTACTTCACTTTCAATTTCATTAAATAATTTCATAGCTTCAATTATGCATACTACTTTCCCCGGATTCACATCGTCACCTACATTAATGAAAATAGGTTTGCCGGGTCCGGCCTGGCGATAAAAAGTTCCGATCATGGGGCTTTTAATAGTGATCAGGTTATCCTGTTTTGGAGGGGTTTCTGATTTAGAAGGAGGTGCTGTATTTGCAGGTTGTTGAATTGTTTGTGCAGGAAGCGGAGATGAAGTTTGTGCAGATTGAGGTGAAATTATATTCTGAACTGGGTCTTTTTTTTGTTTGATTGTAATCTTTCTTCCATCTTCTTCAATAGTAATCTCACCAATTGAGGTTTTGTTCATCAGTTTAACCAACTCCTGGATTTGTTTTATGTCCATGTGATATTAATTGATTTATTGGATATGAAACGGGCAGCTAAGATATGTAATGATTATTCATAATTACTATAATAATTAAATTTAGAAAATGGCTTTTTAATGGCAGATTTTGCCATAAAAGGGAGGAAAATAAATGAAATTAGGGATAAAACACACAAAAACTCAATAATTATAGCAGATCTAAATTATGTTTATTTTACCCTTTCGAGGTAATCACCCGTCTTTGTATTGACCCTGATAAATTCACCTTCATTAACAAATAATGGGACATTAACGGTAGCTCCCGTTTCTACAGTAGCAGGTTTTAAAGTTCTGGTTGCAGTATCTCCTCTCATTCCCGGTTCACTGTATGTAACCAGTAATACAATTTTATCCGGTAATTCCACACCCATAGGCTGGTCGGTTTCACCATTTATTAATACTGAAACTTCCTGGCCATCTTTCAGAAACCGGGGTGCATCTACCATTGTTTCAGGTACAGTTATTTGTTCAAACGTCACAGTATCCATAAAGCTATAACCGGTTTCATCTTTATATAAATACTGAAAAGGTTTTTTTTCCACTCTTACAGGATATATCATTTCGCCACTGTTCCAGGTAACTTCAATGGTTCTGTTATTATCAACACCTTTTAATTTAGCCCACACTTTCGCAGCAGCACGTGCTGTTTTATTCTGCCCGAATTCAATAACAGAATACAGGCTTCCATCTACCTTAATGATCAATCCTGAACGTACATCGGCTGTTGTTGCCATATTATTTTTTTAAGTGGTTGCAAAAGTAACCATAGTATTGTTAATGGCGAAATTGAATGGTAAATCCATCAATATATAACCTATATTATTTTATAAATCGCTGATTCCATACTAAATCATTCTTTATTAATATCTGAATATCATAAGTACCTCTTCCCAGGTTGTCAACTGGTATCTGGATAAGGCGGGTTGTAGAAGCAAACCTAAGCCTGGTAAGTATTTGGCCTTTCATTGTACGAATAAATACCGTAACTACTCCATTGATCAATTCAATTCCATTGTATTGTAAATTAAGTATGGTATGTACAGGGACCGGGTACATCAGCCAGTTATTGCCAGGTATTCCTATTATAACCATTATAGATTTAGAATAAATATCCCCGGCATCGTTCATTATTAACTTTAACCTGTAATATCCTTTTCCTACACGCGGAACCTGATCAGAAAATTTTGTAATTTTATTTTTTTTTAAATTTATTGCATCTACTTTATAAATTTCATTCCAGGTGAAATTGTCAGAACTCCTTTGTAATGCATACTGGATAACTTTCATATCTGCATGTTGCCATTTTATGGAAACAATATTTCTTTTACCATCAAAAACTGCAGTTAAACCAGGGTTTTGAGAAAATACAGGGCAAATAGTTAGCAGGTAGAATATAAATATTGCAAGAAAGTTTTTCATAGAATAATATTATACATCAGTACTAAAAGCTATCCATTTATTCTTACGGGTTCGTTAAAAAAAAATACTTTTCTGATTCACAACAGCTTCTTATTGATTTATCTTAGCTAAATATTATAACCCTTAAAAGTATTTTATGAAAGTAACTGTAGTAGGAGCCGGAGCTGTAGGTGCTACCTGTGCTGACAACATTGCCAGAAAAGAATTGTGTGATGAATTGGTGCTACTTGATATAAAAGAAGGAACAGCTGAAGGAAAAGCTATGGACCTTATGCAAACTGCACAACTGGAAGGTTTTGATACAAGGATAACAGGAAGTACAAATGATTATAGCAAAACAGCGGGTAGTACTGTGGCAGTTATTACTTCAGGTATTCCACGCAAACCCGGAATGACAAGGGAAGAATTAATTGGTGTTAATGCGGGCATTGTAAAAACTGTTACACAGAATTTATTAAAATATTCACCGGATGTGATCATCATAGTGATCAGCAATCCTATGGATACTATGACTTACCTGACATTAAAATCAAGTGGAATACCTAAAAACAGGATAATAGGTATGGGCGGGATATTAGATAGTGCGCGTTTCCGTTATTATCTGAGCCAGGCTATGAATTGTTCACCAAATGATCTTCAGGCAATGGTAGTGGGTGGTCATGGAGATACAACAATGATTCCTTTAACAAGGCTGGCAACTTATTATGGTTCCCCCGCATCTGATTACCTGGATTCGCAGGCATTGAAAAAAGTAGCTTCAGATACAATGATTGGTGGTGCAACTTTAACCGGTTTATTAGGAACCTCTGCCTGGTATGCTCCAGGTTCAGCAGGTGCATCTTTGGTGGAAGCCATTATCAGGGATGAGAAAAAAATAATGCCATGCTGCGTATACCTGGATGGCGAATATGGATTGAATGATATTTGTATAGGAGTACCGGTTATTATTGGTAAAAATGGCTGGGAAAAGATAATAGATTATAAATTAAATCCGGAAGAACAGGCTTCTATGATTAAAAGCGCAGAAGCAGTCAGATCTATGAACAGTGTGCTTGCTACTTTGACAATTTAACCTCATCAGAAAAGCAATAATTTATTTATTATACGTAACAGGAGTTAAATTAATTTATTCCATCAACAAAAGTATCCCTGTTTATTTTTTGCACCAAACCCTGCAATACTTTTCCAGGGCCGCATTCTGTAAAATGATTGGCTCCATCGGATATCATCGCCTGTACCGATTGTGTCCATCTAACGGGACCGGTTAGTTGTTCCACCAGATTTTTTTTGATAATATAAGGGTCAGTTATAGCACTTGCAGGTATGTTTTGATAAACAGGACAGAACGGACTGGTGAATGTAGTTTTGTTTATTGCCTCTTCAAGTTGTTTTTTTGCTGGCAGCATCACAGGAGAATGAAAGGCGCCCCCAACCGGTAATACCAATGCTCTTTTTGCTCCTGCTGATTTTAATTTTTCACACGCAATTTCTATTCCCTTTAAAGTACCACTGATAACCAGCTGGCCCGGGCAATTATAATTTGCGGGAACTACGATTTCACCAGTATCATCAGAAATCATTTTACAGATATTTTCTACTGTATTGTCATCCAGGCCTAAAATGGCAGCCATTGTTGATGGCTGTAATTCACATGCGCGCTGCATTGCCTGGGCTCGTATAAAAACCAACTTTAACCCATCTGCAAAACTAAGTGCATGGTTTGCGACCAATGCAGAAATTTCCCCAAGAGAATGCCCTGCAACCATTTCAGGTTTTAAAGCTTTCGAAAAAAATGCAGCTAATGAATGAATAAAAACGGCTGGCTGTGTAATATTTGTACTTTTCAATTCATCTTCTGTACCATTAAACATGGTATCTGATATATTGAATCCAAGGATTTCTTCTGCCTCCCGGAACAATCCTTTTGCAATTGTATTACTATCAAATAAATTTTTTCCCATACCACTGAATTGTGCACCCTGGCCGGGAAAAATGTATGCATGTTTCATTATACCTTGTATTCTTTATTTAATGCAGATGTGAGCTGATCAGTTTCATGAATTCGCTTCTTGTTTCATTTTTTTCAAATTGTCCGAAGAATGCTGATGTAGTGGTAACGGAATTTTGTTTTTGTACACCACGCATCATCATACAAAGATGAGAGGCTTCAATTACCACAGCTACTCCATGTGGATTTAATGAATCTTTGATTGCAGTAAGTATTTGTGTGGTAAGTCTTTCCTGTACCTGCAGCCTCCGGCTGTAAACATCTACCACTCTGGCAATTTTACTTAAGCCTGTAATGTATCCATTTGGTATATAAGCCACATGTGCTTTACCGTAAAATGGGAGCATATGATGCTCACACATACTGTATAATTCAATATCTTTTACTATAACCATCTCACTTACATCTTCGTGGAATTTTGCAGAATCCAGAATTGCCTGTGCATCCTGGCCATACCCCTGTGTGATAAACTGCATGGCTTTGGCAATCCGTTCCGGTGTTTTTTGTAAGCCTTCCCTGTCCGGGTCTTCTCCTAACAATGAAATGGTTTCTCTATAGTTCTTTACCAGCAACGAAATAGCTTTTTCATCATACTCTTCTGTTTTTTTATAAGCCATATGTAAGTATTAAGTATTGTTTAATTAACAGGGTATTCTACAAAGTTACGTTCCGTTTCGTATAGCCTTACCTGTAAGTCGAGGTGGCTGCTTATTTTATCTCTCAAAATATTATAAATAACAACAGCAATATTTTCTGCGGTAGGATTTAAATTTTTAAATTCAACGCAATCCTCATTAAGGTTTTTGTGATCAAACTTTTCTAAAATCTCCATATTTATAATATCACTAATTAGTTTCATATCCATCACAAATCCTGTTTTTTCATCCGGTACTCCTGTAACCTTTACCACAAGGTCATAATTATGGCCATGATAGTGTGGATTATTACATTTGCCAAATACTTTATCATTGGTGGCCTCGTCCCATAAATCATTGTGAAGCCTGTGGGCTGCGTTAAAATGTTCTTTGCGATATACAGCTACTTTATTCATGTTTAAATATTGAATGACTAAAAGGTAAGGATATCTGAATTGCTTACAAAAAAAGAAGTTAAATTAAAAACATCTGTTTACTTCACTGTTATTTTCCGTAATATTCTACATATATACGGGGTGTTTCATACAATTTTAAACTGTGCAATGATACTTGTGGCGGCAAATGAGGGGAGAGCAGCAGCCAGATTTCAATAATCAGGTTCTCAACAGAGCAAATTTTACCTGAAAGAAAAGACACATCTACATTAAGATTTTTATGATCCAGTTTTTCTGTAACATTTTCTTTAATGATCATGCTTAATTTTTTTGCATCATAAACAAATCCCGTTTCCTCATCAGGATCTCCTTTTAGCGTTACGTGCAATTCAAAATTATGCCCATGCCAGTTCTCATTAGCACATTTGCCAAATACTTCCTCATTTTTTTCATGGCTCCAGGAAGGATTGTATAATTTATGAGCTGCATTAAAATGTTCTACTCTCGTAATATATACCAATGCATTAATTTTTTGCAAAGGTAACAGGAATGCCTAAAGTGTGATTCATAAATACGAAATTTGTCACATGCAAATATTATTGGCTGCAGCCACTGAGTATGAAATAGAGCCTTTCATGAGAGAACATCCTTCAGCTGATATACTGATTACAGGTATCGGAGTGCCATCAACAATTTATCATTTAACCAGGCGCATTCATTTAATAGATTATGACATAGTGATTCAGGCGGGGATTGCCGGCACATTTTTACCGGAATTTGAATTAGGTAAAGTTGTACTTGTGCATGCCGATACATTTGCAGATATAGGAGTAAAGTCTTTAGATATATTTTCTACAATATTTGAAACCGGGCTTGCAGATGCTGATCATCTTCCTTATACGGAAGGATGGTTGATTAATTTAAGTCCACTTTTTGAATCCAACTCTTATGAAAAAGTAAAAAGCATTACTGTCAATATGATCACGGATAACAAAGATGATATTGCTTTGATGTCTTTAAAATACAATGCAGTATTAGAAACAATGGAAGGAGCTGCGCTGCATTATGTATGCCTGCAGGAAGAAGTACCTTTTATGCAGATAAGGGCTGTCAGTAATTATATTGGTGAAAGAGATAAGAGAAAATGGGCAATGAAGAAAGCTATAGAAAACCTGAATAAAGAGCTTCTTATAATGTATGACCGGTTATTACATGAAAATGTAAAATTTGAAAATAAGAAAATGTGAAATACATATCATTTATTAAATATTATAATAATTGAATAATAAGAACCTTACCAAAGTACAGATCGGTTTTTCCCCCTGTCCAAATGATACATTCATATTTGATGCCCTTATCAATAAAAAAATAGATACTGCAGAATTTACATTTGAGGCCGTAATGGAAGATGTTGAAACGCTTAATAAATGGGCATTACAAAAAAAGCTTCCTGTAACTAAACTCAGCTATGGTGTTTTACCTCTTGTACTTAGTCAATACGTTGTTTTAAATAATGGTAGTGCATTAGGTAAGGGGGTGGGACCATTGCTGATCAATAGCAAACACCTGGATAAAAGCCAAATTGAAAATAGCATTATAGCATTGCCCGGTGAACATACAACTGCACATTTACTTTTTTCAATTGCATATCCCAATGCAGCACAGAAAGTTTTTATACCTTATAATGAAATTGAAAAATATATTTCTGATGGCCATGGCCCGGGGGTTATTATTCATGAAAACCGTTTTACATACCAGGATAAAGGCCTTGTTAAGATCATTGACCTGGGTGATTATTGGGAAGAGAAAACAGGTAATCCAATACCTCTCGGAGGTATTGTAGTGGACAGGGTGCTTCCATTAAGAACGCAACAAAGTATTGATTCACTTATCCGGAAAAGTATTGAGTATGGGTTTTCCAACTATCCCGAATTGCCTTATTATGTAAAAATACATGCACAGGAAATGAGTGAAGATGTTATGCGTAAACATATTGAGTTGTATGTTAACAATTATTCAACAGATCTTGGAAGTGAAGGTAAAAATGCAATTATAAATTTGATTTGGATATTTAATAATATTTATCAAAGACAGGAAACATCACTTCCAGTCTTTGTATAATCGGATTGGAATGAATGTTAATGACGGTTCAGATATATTTCAGCTCTGGAATTGCGTGTTATTTCCTGTGAGTTTCTACCCGCAGTAATCGGTCTTATAGTTCCCTGGTTTATGACAGAATCTATCCTGGAACTTGCTATAAAACGCGAAATAAGATATTGTTTAACCATAATAGCCCTGTCGTTTGCCAGGTAATTGCAGTAAGATTTAATGCCTTCTGTTTTATATGCATGTCCTTCAATAGAAAGTGTATAAGTTGGATTATTTTTTAAAATTGCTATTACACTATCCAATACTTTATATGTTTTAGAATAAAGAGATGATTGTTCATTTGCGAATGGCACTATTATAGCAATGGTGTCAGGGCAGCCTTTATTAATTTTTTCTCCATATTCATCGGGGCAGGTATCTAAGCTATCTGTGATCCTGTCACCATCTCTGTCTTTTGCCACTTTTCCCGGTGGAGGATAATTTATTTTAATAACAGCCCTGCAATTTCCTATCCCTTTATTTATTGTTCCCTGGTATAACTGCCTCGTTTTGCCAAAAGCTTTAACTGAAAGTAATCTGGATGAATCTATACCATGCCCTAATATATAGATCTTAACAAATAAAGCCCTGTTCAATGAGAGGTATTTAGTAATTGTATCATTTCCTTCATCCTGGTGAGCATATCCATCAATTGAAATTGTAACAGAATCATTTATTAACATGATCTCTATTACACTGTCAATTACATTAAAAGTGTATTGATGGTAAATAGCTGATTGTTTATACTCAAAAGGGATGACAACAGTATCATTGTTATTTTGTTGCAAACGTGTAGAGAATCCCTGAGATACGCCAAATATTGCAAAACAGTTAATACAACAAAAAAGCAAAATGAATTGCCGGTATATATTCATTAGGAATTTCAAAAAGTAAGTACAAGATACTTTCTTCCTGTTAACAATGATTAGTTATAAAATGTAATTAACAGGAAATTTAAATTTTAAAAATGATAAAGATTCTGATTAATGGTTTTATAATTAAAACTCAAGTAATATTTCAACCAATTATTTTTATTGATTTTTTTAATTTAATAACGATTTAAACTTTATTTGATTTAATCCTTTTGTGTACACCTCCAGGCATCGCCTTCTTGCAAACTCGTGTTCGACGATAGGTTTAGGATATGTGAATTCCTGGAATTCGGGCACCCATTTTTTTATGTAATCAAGCTGTGCATCAAATTTTTTTGTTTGCAGGGATGGATTGAAGATGCGAAAATAAGGGGCTGAATCGCAACCACTACCTGATGCCCATTGCCATCCGCCGTTATTTGAAGCGAGATCATAATCCAGTAATTTTCCTGCAAAGTATGATTCGCCAAGTCTCCAATCAATAAGAAGATGCTTACATAGAAATGAAGCAGTGATCATTCTTACCCGATTATGCATAAACCCTGTAGCATTTAGTTCCCGCATTCCTGCATCAACTATAGGATAACCTGTTTGTCCAATACACCATTTTTCAAATTCGCCTTCATCTCTTCTCCATTCTATGTTATCATATGCAGGCTTAAATGAAAACCCTTTACCTACCTCCGGGAAATGATAGAGAATAGCATGATAAAAATCACGCCATATTAATTCATTGAGGTAAACAACTGAAAGATGTCGTGTATGTTTAGCCAATTGCCTAATACTTATAGTTCCAAACCGGAGATGTACTCCCATCTTTGACGTGCCGCTTACTCCAGGGAAATTTCGCAGTTCACCGTATTGCTTTATAAGGCACACATCCAGTTCCTTTGATGGAAATAAATCATTATTTTCCTTAAATCCAATATCAGTCATTGAAGGATAAGGCAATGGTGATTGTTTAAAAAAATGCTCTACAAGAATTTTTGAAGGGTAAGGCTTTAGATAAAAATCATTCAATTTGGATTTCCATCTTCTGCTATATGGAGTAAACACGGTATAAGGTGTTTCATCATCTTTTATAACTTCATCTTTTTCAAATATCACCTGGTCTTTAAAACTAAGAAAGGGAATATTATTTAATTCTAAATATTCTTTTATATGCATATCTCTTTCCTGTGCATAAGATTCATAGTCGTGGTTTGTAAATACTGACCTGACAGAATATTTTTTTAGTAAATCCTTAAAGATATCAATTGGTTTACCATAAAGTATTTCTATTGCTGATCCGTTTTTTTGCAGCTCTTCCCCGATCTTCATTATGGCTGCATAAATAAACTGCACTCTCCGGTCGGAAGCATTTTCCAGCTGGCTTAAAATATCGGTATCAAATATAAAAATGGGAACAACCGGCAATCTACTTTTAAGTGCATGGTACAATCCTGCATTGTCTTCCAGGCGAAGGTCTCTTCTGAACCAAAAAATATTAATAAAAGGTTTCTCCATTAAATATTAACAAAATACATCGGGGTTTGTTTTGGAAAGTATATCATAAATTTTCCTCGTTAAAAAATTACTGTAAGATTTATTTTCAATACCCGCAACCCAACGTATGTTGTAAATAGAATTGGTAAAAAAAACTTCATCGGCATTTAATAATGATTCCTGTGTAATTTCTCCTTCATTAATATTAAATCCATGCACAGGCAAGGTTTGTAGAATAAATTTTCGTATTACACCGGCTACACATCCTTCAGTAAGGGCAGGTGTAAAAAGTTCGCCATCTTTTAATAAAAATATGTTGGCAATTGTACTGTCACAGACCCGGTCGGAGTTATTGAGTATAACCGCATCATTGTATTTGTTTTTTTTTGCAAACAATGCGCCCATAAAATAAGGAAGAAAATTGTTGTGCTTGCAATTGGAAAATATACCAGCCATTTTTTTTGCATCCCGGAATATACCTGCCTGTAACCCGTTTTCATTCCACCCACCAGTACCTTCTTCAATATTCCATGATTGTATAATATAATTGCAATTGTTTTTAACATCATACAGGCCACCGTCTCCGCGTACAATTGTTATTCGTACCCGTGCATTGTCATGCAGGTTTTTTTTTAGAAGATTTATAACCTGTTGTTGTAAGTGGTCAGGTGTTAAAAGCCTGGGTATTACAAATTGAAGCAGTTGCATTCCCTGCCATAAGCGGGCAAGATGCTCATCAAACAATATCAGTTTAGAATCTAAGAGTTTTAGCGTTTCAAATAATCCATCACCATATCGCAGCCCACGGTTATCGGGTCCAATTACAGGTGAATCAGCATCGTATAATCTGCCATTGTAATTAAAATAATTCATTCAGCTATAAAGATAGATATAACGCCGGGCGATTCTTTACATACTAAATGGTAGAATGAAGAAAGGGAACTGATGAATGATTGTTCTTTTTAGAAGATGGTTAAAAGTTATATTTCTTCTATTAGCTTATGCCTTACTGCATACATGATCAGGCCGGCAGTGCTTTTTGCGCCTGTTTTTACTTTTAGCTTATCACGGATCGCTTCTACTGTCCGGGGACTGAGGTCAACCATATCTGCGATTTCTTTTGTGCTTTTTTCTTCACACATCAGTCGAAGTATGGTTGTTTCTTTATCATTTAAATGTGCTTCATGTGGCACCAGCAATTGGGGAACAGGAATATTGCGTTGTTTTAAATTGGTAAGTAAGGCCTTATTTGTAAGTGAATTAAAATAATATTCATGTTCATAACAGGTTTTGATAGCTTCATATATAATCTCACTATCGCTTGTTTTAGTTAAATAACTGTTGGCACCCAATTCCATAAGCTTGGTTATCATACTATGATCATCTACCATTGTCAGCATAATAACTTTGGCATTGGGCAAGATCTTTTTTATTTCAGGTAAGGTTGCAATACCATCCATAATAGGCATCTGGATATCAAGTAAAATTACGTCTGCTGGAATAGATTTAATAAGATTCAGTAAATGCATGCCGTTATCTGCTTCAGCGATAACTTTTACATCTTTTTTTGTACTAAGTGCAGTTTTTACACCGGCACGGTATAAAACATGGTCGTCGGCAATGATGACTTTTATAGGCTCGGTGTAATCAGGTTTCATAAATAGAATAGTGAATGTAAGCTAATTTGGCTGGTTTGTTAATTAGGGCAGATTATCAACCCAGCATACTATAACGCAAATTACATGATATAATTATGAATCAGGAAAATTTAGCGTGTAATTACCCGAAACAGTAAGGGAAATATACTATGACAGTATGAATTATCCGGATAACCCACAACAAATTAAAAATAAAGAGAAAAAAACGGTAGTACACAGTTTTTTAAACAATTCTATTCAACCAGAATCGTTTAATCTTACACATGACTTTTAATCAATTATATGTAATACTTGGAAGTACACATCTTTTTTTGGTATGGATTTTTTTAATCTCTTACAAAAAAAATAGAAATAAAAATATTCCACCATACATGAAGGGCTTTTATTTTTACCCTTTAGTTGGATTAATTATGATTTTATTTTTTTGGCTTGATTATATAAAAATTAGCCCTAATAATCTATTCCAAACTATTAATACATTATCATTAATTTTTCATTATTACTTTTTAGCGAGTTTTATTTGCAAAGTTTTAAAACTTCAGGGGATTTTTGATTTTGAAAGAATTTTATTCTGGATTTTTCTTTCAATTATAATTTGTTCAGAAGTATATGATTTTTTAAATAAAACTCGAATCTCTTTTATTGTCACTAATACATTCTTGCTTTTTTTCTGTATATGTTATTATAATAAACTGTTTAAAAATATATCTGTAATAAATCTAACTGATGAACCTTCTTTTTGGGTAATTACTGGGGTGTTTTTAGGAATGGGTATAACGCTTCCTTTTTATATTTTTAATCAATATTTATTTAATTTAATCTCCAGAGACAATTATTATTTATTAGCTCTAATGGGAATTTCTGGATATATGATTATGCATTTATTTTTCATTAAAGCTTTTCTATGCAAAACAATGCAATTCAAGAAATCATAATTTTTATTATTATATGCACTTTGCTAATCCTAATATTAATAACATTTTTAGCCGTTATAATTTACCGGTATCAAAAAAAACAACTTGCTTATTTCAGAAATTTAGAAGAATTAAAAGATGCACACCAGAATAACCTTCTAAAATCTCAATTGGAAATCCAGGAACAAACATTTCAAAACATTTCCAGGGAAATTCATGATAACATCGGGCAGAAACTCACGTTGGCAAAACTTCATTTAAACACATTGGATGTAAAACAAATAAATGGTCATTATATCAAAGTTAAAAATGCGATTGAAATGATTGGAGAAGCTATAAATGACCTGAGTGATATCAGCAGGAGTATGAGTTCCGAATTGGTTTTACAAAATGGCCTGATTAAAGCCCTCGAATTTGAAGTTTCTCAGTTATCTAAACTGGGGCTTTATAAAATAAATTTATTTGTTTCCACAAATACTGTTTTTCTGGATGCACATACTGAATTGGTTTTATTCAGAATTGTACAGGAAGCATTAAATAATGTTATAAAACATTCTTTTGCGAGTGTGATTAATATCAGTATCAATTTTGATAACAACGAATTGGAATTACAGATAAAAGATGATGGCACAGGGTTTTTACAGGAAAACAATACGGAGCATGGGATAGGATTGGGGAATATGAGTAAAAGGGCTAAAATGTTGGGCGGGGAATGTTCCATCTCGACAGGGTCAGGTCAGGGAACTATTATAATGATTAAAATTCCTATTAATGATAAAGAAACAGTTTAAAATATTATTGGCAGATGACCATATTTTACTACGGGATGCGCTTGCAGTTCTGATCAATTCTTTCGAAGAATGCAAAGTAATTGCCGTGGCAGGAAATGGAGTAGAATTGATGAAGCAAATTGAGCAGGGCAATACCCCGGACCTGGTATTATTAGATTTAAATATGCCTTTGATGGATGGCTATGAATCAGCTAAGTGGCTTCAACAAAGTTATCCCGATGTAAAAATTCTTATATTAACAATGTATGATTCCGAGATCGCACTGATCCGTTTATTACAAGTAGGTGTAAGGGGATTTCTTAAAAAAGATATTCATCCTGCAGAATTGAAGACAGCCTTATTGTCTGTTGCCAATGATGGATATTATTATTCTCATAATACTACGGGAAAGCTTGCCTCTTTTTTTCAAAAAAATCACAGTTCACAGGTTTCCATTGAAAAAGCATTATTAAATGAAACAGAAATTGAGTTTTTAAAAATGGCCAGTACAGACCTGACATATAAAGCGATTGCTCAAAAAATGCATATGACACCAAGAGCAATAGATGGATACCGGGATGGCTTATTTGATAAGCTTGAAGTAAAAAGCAGGGTGGGACTGGCAATTTATGCCGTAAAAAATGGAATCGTCACATTTTGATTATTAATTATTCAATCAGTTTATTTCTCATTCCATACATTATTAATCCGCCAATTGTCTTTGCATTTACTTTTGTTTTCATATTCTGGCGTATTGTTTCGATGGTACGGGGGCTTAAAAAAATAGTTTTGGATATTTCTTCTGTGGTTTTATCCTCAGCCAGGAGCTGGAGTATTTTTATTTCCTTTTCATTAAAATTAATTGGGGTATTGGTGCCATAGTGTTGGCGAACATTCTTCTTTTGCATGAGCTTCCCCATCACTGCCTTATTCACCAGCTCGTTAAAATAGAAATCATCATTCATACAGGTCAGTATAGCTTCATATATTTCTTCCGGGTCCGTGGTCTTGGTAAGATATGCATTGGCTCCCATTTCCATCATTTTACTGATCATCTGCTGGTCATCATACATGGTCAGTACTATAATCTTTATATCTTCAAACTCTTTACGTATAAGCTGGATACCATTAATTCCATCAATTTCAGGCATCCGGATATCCATTAAAAGGACTTCTGGCTTTTTAATGGCTATTTTATGCATCATGTCTTTGCCATCTTCCGCCTCCCAGATCATTTTAAGATTGCTTTTACCGGATAATGCCATTTTAATACCATCCCGGAATATTTTATGATCGTCAGCTATAGCGATCTTTATCAGGTTGTCGGTAGACATGGATTCAGAACATTGGGTTTAGTAAAGTATTCAAGATACATTTTTTAGCAGGTATTAAGCAAATGCCAAAAGAAATATTTTCTTTTTTTAATACTATTCATTTGATTTTCAAGACTATTATTTATTATTTATAGTAAAATTACGTCTAAAATTTTCACGTATTATGCACTCAGTAAAATATTATTCAACCCAGATATAGTTAAATAATAAGCCTTACGTAATAATACTCATCTAAACTTAAACCATAAAAATCAAAAAAATATATAAGAGAGTTTTTACTTAGTATAGCTACTTGCACCAGATAGTAATTTTACTATTTAGTATTCGTATATTTACCTTATTTAATTTAATTAAATTTGCCCCAAAAACTCACCAAACGCAATAAGGTAACGGGTTTGGTTAATACACGTATAATTACGAGGGATTCCTCACCCATTGGAATGGAAAATGAAATGCATGAAGTTGCACTAGTATTTATTTCATAACCACAAAAACCTTTTCTTATGCTTGGCGGATTATTAGATATACTTGGAGTTTTATTAGGGTAAACACCAACTAAATTTTGAGATTGGGGAACAGTTAGTTATTTTTGAATACCTTAAACTAGCCTCAACCCTGAAAAATTTAGAATATATTACCTTTTTAACCGAATTTTTACCTTTAATATCTTGTATACTTCTTTTTAAAAAGTTGAATACAAAAGCATTAAAGGTTTTTTTTATTTATACCATTCTTCTAGCTCTTTTCGTATCTGTTAGTTTGTTGTCCTTGTATGTATTTAAATCCAAGCTTTTATACCTCTTTAATATAAGATGTTATGTAATTTTTGAATATTGCTTATTTGCACTTTTATTTTATAATTTATTAAAGAATAATTTATTTAAAAATATTATACTTTATTCCACTATACCTTTTGTTCTTTATTCTATTTATGATTATTATATTTCAACACCTAATTCTTTTAGTAATTATCCACTAATTGTTGAGTTTTTAGCTTTTATTATTTTCATTATTTATTTTTTTTATGAAAAAATGAAAATAGTTGTATTATATCCTTTATACCAGACAATTACATTCTGGATATGTGTTGCTCTTTTCACATATTTCACAGGTAACTTTTTCTTTTTAATATTTTTAAAATCAAGTAAAGATGCTGTGTTAATTACCCAAATGAAGATCATTTACAGCTTTATAACCATTTCAAAAAACGTAATATTATGCTTAGCCTTATTGGGAAATGAGCATGTTGAAAGCAAAGATGAAATTTTAAATATTCCTACCGATGTAAACCTGGATGAATTTTCACTAACCAATTACAAAAACAACTAACCCCGCATGTTCTTTTTACAGGTGCAAGATTCATCGGGTATTCCGAAATTAATGTTTGTTGGTACATTGGCAATGCTAATCCTTGCTATAGGAATCATCGTGTTTGTAATATTTCACCAGCGGAAAGTAATACGTTACCAGTTACTGATGAAAAAACTGGAGGGTGAAAAGCAACAGATCCTTTTAAATGCATCAATCCGTTTCCAGGAAGAAGAACGGCAACGCATAGCTGCAGATCTCCATGATGATGCTGGTCCATTACTGGCTACAGCCCGGCTTTACTTAAATGAAAACCTTGTTAACCAGGAAAAAGCGCAACAGCTTCAAAGCATTTTAAGCGCGAAACAAATCATAGATGATGCAATCCTTCTTATCCGAAATATCAGCCATAGCCTGATGCCCCCTACACTTAAAAACTTTGGGCTGGAAAGCGCTACAACAGATCTTTTCCAAAAAATAAGCGGTAGTGGAAGTGTAAATGCCAGTGCCCGGTTTCATGATTACCGCGAAAGGCTGAAAGTTGATGCAGAACTTTTAGTCTTCAGAATTATACAGGAACTGGTAAATAATATTTTAAAACACAGCAATGCGGGTTTTATCCATCTTACCCAAAATGCAAATGGTAATTACCTTTATTTAAGGCTTCATCATGATGGCAAAGGAATTGTTCAAAGTGAATTCGAAAAGCTTAATCACATTGCACACGGTTTGGGATTAAAAAATATAGCCAGCAGGATGAAAGTATTAAATGGCAGGATATTTTTTGAGATTGACCCCAGCCAGACTTATTATAAAGTCACTTTAGAAGTACCTAAGAATACATTGGTTTAATTTTTATAATCATTAAAATTCATATCCGTAAAATTTAGTGGGTATTTACCAATCAGTACTTAATTTTACTCTACTTATGGAACCAAGTCAAATAAAAGTTGCCATCGCTGATGATCATAAAATCTTCAGAAAAGGTGTAATTCTTTCCATGAGAGCTTATACAAATATAAAGTTTGTAATGGAAGCGGATAATGGGGATGACTTAATAGAAAAAATTCCCGGTTCACAGCCAGATGTAATACTGTGTGATCTGAAGATGCCCATAAAGGATGGAATTGATGCTACCAAGATCATTACCAAAACTTACCCTAACATCAGGGTGATCATTCTAACTATGTATGAAGACGAGCGGTTTGTTGGTCATTTAATGGATTGCGGTGCTGCAGGCTATTTACTAAAGAGTACCGATCCATCTGAGATCAAACGGGCTATCATGGATGTAATGCGTACAGGTTTTTACTTAAATCCTTTTGTAAATAAGGTATTGATTAAAAAAAATTACAGCAAGCAGAAATTTAATCCCAGCCTTACATCAGAAGTTGTTCTTAGTGACCGCGAAAAAGAAGTGCTTACTTTAGTTTGTATGGAATTCACTGCTACTGAAATTGCATCCAAGATGGATATTAGTGCAAGAACAGTAGAAGCAATAAAAGACCGCCTGATGGAAAGATTTGGTGTTAAGAATTCAGTAGGGCTTGTATTTTATGCAATGAAAAATCAGTTAATTGATTAAATTAAAATAAACCAAAAAGAGTAGCATCAACTTTCGTAATTACTTTGCCCAGGTCTTCTTCATTTTCTGCAAATTTATTTGTATCTGCATCTATTATTAACAAAGGTCCTTCCTTATAATTTTCAATCCAGGAATTATATAGTTCATTTAATTTTTTCAGGTAATCAAGGCGTATATTTTCTTCATATTCTCTTCCTCTTTTCTGTATCTGACCAACAAGAGTTGGGACGGACGCTCTCAGGTAAATCAGAAGATCCGGTGGTTTCACCATCGTTTTAAGAGTTTCAAAGAATTTATAGTAGTTATCAAAATCACGTTTGCCCATTAAACCCATATCATGAAGGTTAGGGGCAAAAATATTTGCATCCTCATAAATTGTCCTGTCCTGTATTACAGTTTCGGTACCACGTTGTATTTCCAGTAATTGTTTGAGACGGCTATTCAGAAAGAAGATCTGCAGGTTAAAACTCCACCTTGGCATGTCTTCATAAAAATCATTCAGGTAAGGATTATGATCTACGTCTTCAAATTGCGGTATCCATTTATAATGTTTACTAAGTAACTCAGTGAGTGTGGTTTTACCAGCACCAATATTTCCGGCTATAGCAATATGTTTAGGTTTTTTAAGTTTGGCCATAATACACCTAATCCACTGAGG
>Ga0136634_10000369_pt1 | contig 20843 bp, 14 predicted proteins | sample AntDrymUQ8332106_2_FD_104654 | JGI IMG/M metagenome (GOLD analysis project Ga0136634, IMG submission 104654) | Polar desert sand microbial communities from Dry Valleys, Antarctica - metaG UQ833 (21.06) | ecosystem: Environmental > Terrestrial > Soil > Desert | place: Antarctica: Dry Valley... | reverse complement strand
GTCTTTGTCCAATTGATCGATGGTAAGGTAAGAGCCATTCTGACCCTGGCGCATACCACCAGTAAACTTGGAATTTTCATCATCACTGTATTTAGACACCGCTTCTCCAAAATTGAGTGTACCTGAAATTAATCTAGCGCGGACCGAATCTAATTTGTCAATAGATTCTTTTATTTCGGTATCGGTAACCTTGGGTATACGTAGTATGTGTCGAACAATGGCATCATCACCGGCACGGCTTACCATTTGAATAATGTGATAACCGAATTTCGATTTGAATACGGGTGAAGTCTGCCCCTCTTTTAAACGGAAGGCATTACTAATGAATGCCGGATCCATCGCTTTTTCAGTTCGGTTGATATTATATTGCCCTCCTGAATTTTTGCTGCCCGGGTCATCAGTATACAGGCTTGCCAATGCTTCAAACCTCGATTGACCGCTTTCGATTTGCTTTTTAAAATCATTCAATTCATCAATAGCTAATTTTTCAAGATCACGACTTGCCTTTGGATAAACCACTATTTCCCCGATTTCGACTTCTGATTCATAAAAAGCCAGGCTGTCTCTTGGAATTTTATCCCAATACCCTTTTACCTCCTGGGGCGTAATCTTTACGGGTTCAACAATCTTATCTCTCATCTTCTCAGCCAGTTTTCTTTCCCTAAAAGACTGACGAAAATCTTCCTTTATTTGGTAAACTGTTCTTCCCGCGATCTCTTCTAAAGCCTCTTTTGAACCATACTGCCCAATAAATCCGCGTATCTGGTTATCCAGCAATGCCTCAATTTCATCGTCACCTACTAAAATAGAGTCTTTCTCCGATTGCAAAACAAGCGCTTTCAAAGTCAATTGCTGTTCCAGAATATAACACTCGGCATTGGGTGGCAATTGTCCTCCCTGTCGCTGCATATCTACCAATGCATTGGTAATATCAGATTTTAAAATAATCTTATCGCCCACAATGCCGACGATTTTATCGGCAATGACTTTATGCTGTTGGCTAAATACATTTATCACCAGGATGGCAAATGCAAAAAACAATAGAGACTTCTTCATGCTTAGTATATGTAATCAAAAATAGAATTCTGTGGGGTGGATTAATGGAAGTTGAAGTGATTTAACAAAGAATACAGAATACAGAATTCAGAATACAGAATTCAGAAGGAGAACATAGAATTAATTTTGGCTACGAATTGCACGAATTACCACTAAGTTTTTTCGTGATAATTCGTGCAATTCGTGGCAAAAGAACTTACAAACTTTTATAAGGTTCGCTTTACCTCTTCTTCTTCAAATGCCTCTATAATATCACTGACTCTGATATCGTTGAAATTTTTAATGGTCAATCCGCACTCCATGCCCGAGGGAACTTCCTTTGCATCATCCTTGAATCTCTTCAAAGAGCCCAATTCAGCATGCTGTCCTTCTCCTTTTGGATACTCTACGATGCCATCACGAATGATGCGGATTTTAGAGTTCCGCTGGATCTTACCATCCAGTACATAGCAACCTGCTACCGTTGCTTTATCAAACTTAAATACGTTACGTACCTCTACATTGGCAACAATCTTCTCCTGGATCTTCGGCTCAAGCATACCTTCCATTGCGCTCTTGATTTCATCGATAACATTATAGATGATGGAATAAGTTTTTATTTCAACCCCCTCTGTTTCTGAAAGACGGCTTGCCTGCAAGGACGGACGAACATTAAATCCAATAACTATAGCGTCGGAAGCGGTGGCCAGCAATACATCACTTTCCGTAATGGCCCCGACCGCTTTGTGAACAACACTAACGGCAATTTCTTCTGTTGACAGTTTCTGCAATGAATCACTCAAGGCTTCAACCGATCCATCCACATCTCCTTTGATGATAAGGTTGAGCTGTTTAAAGTTCCCAAGAGCCAGACGTCTGCCAATTTCATCCAGTGTAATGTGCTTTTTGGTTCTTATTCCCTGCTCACGTAGTATCTGGGCCCGGCGATTGGCAACTTCTTTGGCCTCTGCCTCATCCTCGTACACTTTAAATTTTTCACCGGCCTGTGGTGCTCCGTTCAATCCAAGAATCAATACAGGTGTAGATGGAGGCGCTACGTCAGATTTTTTATTTCTTTCGTTGAACATCGCCTTCACCCTGCCATAGTGCTGACCAGACACCACCAGGTCTCCATTGTGCAATGTTCCATTTTGAACCAGTACGGTGGCTACATATCCACGACCCTTATCCAATGTAGCTTCGACGATTGTTCCCGCGGCTTCTTTATTGGGGTTGGCTTTCAGATCCAGTAATTCGGCTTCCAGTAGTATTTTTTCCAGCAGCAGGTCTACATTCAATCCTTGTTTGGCACTTAACTCCTGACTTTGAAATTTACCTCCCCAACTTTCCACCAGAATATTCATCCCAGCCAGTTGTTCGTAGATTTTTTGAGGGTTAGCGCCATCCTTATCAATCTTATTGATGGCAAAGATCATCGGTACTCCCGCAGCCTGCGCGTGGCTGATGGCCTCACGTGTTTGCGGCATCACCGCATCATCAGCAGCCACTACTATAACTGCAATATCTGTAACTTTTGCACCGCGTGCACGCATAGCTGTAAAGGCTTCGTGACCCGGCGTATCCAAAAAAGTAATGTGCTTTTCGTTTGGAAGCGTTACTTCGTACGCGCCAATATGTTGCGTAATGCCTCCCGCTTCCCCGGCCACTACATTTGCGCTTCGTATATAATCCAGTAGTGAAGTTTTTCCATGATCAACGTGGCCCATGATCGTAACGATCGGCGCACGGAATTTTAAATTCTCTGCATCATCTTCTTCCTCCTGTTCTTCCATTTCCAATTGCTTCTCCATGTCTATGAACTCAACTTCGTACCCAAATTCATTGGCTACCAGTTCAATGACTTCTGCATCCAACCGCTGGTTGATGGATACCATTAAGCCCAGACCCATACATTTTCCGATCACTTCAGCATAACTCACATCCATCAGGTTCGCCAGTTCGCTGACACTGATGAATTCCGTCAGCTGCAATCTGTTATCCTGCATATCATCCCCACCCGACTGCTCGGCCATTTCATCTCTTTTAGCCCGCCGGTATTTTGCTTTTAGGCTCTTACCTCTTCCACCAGACCCTGCAAGTTTAGCCTGGGTTTCGCGTATTTTATCCTGTATTTCTTTCTTATCAATTTCTTTTGCTTCCCGGGAAATAAATCCACCTCTGGCGGGTTGAGGCCGTGCACCACCATCGCGACGGGGACCTTTTTGAAAATTATTTCCTCCACCTCCCGTATTAGCGGCAGGAGGTCGTTGTTCTCCTTCCTTTCTTTTAAATAACTCAGGTCGGGGCCCGGCTTGAGCCTGGTCTCTTCGTTCGATCGGAATCCGCTTGCGCTTTCTTTTCTCGTCCGTGGTCTTGGGTTTTTGTTCACCCTCAACAGGCAATTCTATTTTACCAAATATCTTAGGCCCTTCTAATTTTTCGGCTTTAATATTTTCTATAACCCGGGATTCGTCCTCTTGTTCGGATTCTTCAGGCCTGGCTATTTCGTCCGAAACAGACGACAGCTCAACTTCTTGCGGTTCTTCTTTGACTTCATCAATAACAGGATCTGGCGCCGGGGCTTCTTCTGCTTTTTTCTTTTTGACCTTTGCTTCTACTACCGGCGGCGTTTCTTCTTCGACAATTTCTTCCTCCATTGGTTTTTCCACTTTCTTCTTAACCCCTTTCTTTGGACGGGTAGACGAATCAATGGCTGACAGATCAATTTTGTCGAGAATTTTAGGCGCTTCGATTTCCGGGGCTTCGATTTTGATTATTTCAGGTTCCTCAGTCTTCTTTTGTTCAACAACGGGGGAAATTTCCACTTCAGGAGCTGGAGCAGGCTCTTCTTTAACTTCTTCAACAGGGGCGGCCTTTTTTATTTCCTTTTTGAAAATAATCGTTTCGTCCTCTTTTTTCTTACGCGTTTCAACACTTCCCTTTGGAAGATCTATCTGGTCACTTTTTAATTTAGCAACCTTATCACTTTGAAATTCCTGCACCAACGAACGATACATGTCTTCCGTGAGTTTCGATGTAGGTTTTAAATCATCTTTACTAAATCCTTTGCCCAGTAAAAAGTCAACCAACGTATCTTTTCCAACGTTGAACTCTTTGACGGCTGCCATTAATCTGGGTGTTGATGTTTCGGCCATTCAGAAATTTTAATTTATCGATTTTTAGCTTTTTGATTCCTGGTTTCAAGGTAAAACACGCTGTTTAATGCTCATATCTGAAAACAGTAACCCGGACAACAGAAATTATTCTTTTTCAAATTCTTCTTTCAATATCTTTCTAACGTCGGCAATGGTTTCTTTTTCGAGGTCAGTTCTTCTTTCCAACTCTTCCGGTGTGAGTGCAAGAACACTGCGGCCGGTATCACAACCAATCCTTTTAAATTCATCAATAATCCAGGTTTCTATTTCGTCACTGAATTCTTCGAGATCTATATCAAATTCATCTACTTCGCCTTCTGTATCACGGAATACATCAATACTAAAGCCAGTCAATTCCTGGGCCAGTTTAATATTTACCCCTTTTTTACCAATTGCCAGTGAAACCTGATCCGGTTTGAGATAAACATTTGCATGTTTTTTCTCATTGTCGATATCCATGGTAGTGATCTTGGAAGGAGTCAAAGAACGTTGTATGAGTAGTTGAATATTACTGGTCCAATTGATCACATCTATATTTTCATTCTTAAGTTCCCGAACGATACCATGAATCCGGCTTCCCTTCATCCCAACGCAGGCACCTACCGGATCGATCCGGTCATCATACGATTCAACAGCTACCTTAGCTCTTTCGCCAGGCTCTCTTACTATTTTTTTAATAACAATGAGGCCGTCGAATATTTCCGGAACTTCAATTTCAAGCAATTTAGCAAGGAAAGAAGGAGAAGTGCGTGAAAGGATAATTACGGGTGAGTTATTTTTTAGCTCCACTTTCTTCACAACGGCCCGGATGCTTTCTCCCTTTTTAAAATAATCCTGCGGAATCTGTTCGGATTTTGGTAAAATGAGTTCACTGCTTTCCTCATCCAGTAACAAAATTTCTTTTTTCCATACCTGGTATACCTCCGCACTGATGATATCACCTACTCTTTCGCCATATTTCTTTACCAATACGTTCTTCTTAAGGTCGCTGATGCGGCTGGCCAAAGTTTGTTTAGCCGCCAGAATGGCCCTACGTCCGAAGTCCATGATGTCTATTTCCTGGTACAATTCTTCTCCGATCTCGAAATCAGGCTCTATTTTAACTGCATCGCTGTAAGCAATTTCGGCCAGGGGATCGTTTACGGCACCGTCTTCCACGATGGTACGGCGGCGAACAATTTCAAGATCGCCTTTTTCCGCATTCACGATCACATCAAAATTTTCATCACTGCCATATTTTTTGCGAAGCAATGTTTTAAATACATCTTCAACGACCTTCATCATGGTGGGACGGTCAATATTCTCAGCCTCTTTAAAATCCTGGAAAGCTTCGATCAAGTTGATACTTGCCATATTTCTGAATTTTTGAAACCCGTTAAGAGTCCTAATTTTTAAATACTATTTGAATCTTTGTTGATTTAATATTTTCGAAAGGGAAATTATGTTGAATAATTTCCTGTTTTTTATTTTTTCCCCGTATTTCCTCCACGATAATATGGGCATCAAATACTTCTACCAGTTTCCCTTCCGTTTTGACCCCATCCTTCAGTAAAACCTCTACTTTCCGCCCGACATTCTTGCGATATTGCCGAAGAAGCTTTAATGGTTCATCAAGGCCGGGAGAGGATATTTCGAGTGAAAAATCCCCATCCGGGAACATTCCCGACTCTTCAATTCTTTTATATAGCATCCTATTATAAGAGACGCATTTTTCTATTGAAATGCCAGAATCTCCATCCAGAAAAACTTTGATATTATTGGTCGGCCTGATCTTTACTTCTATAATAAAGAAAACCGGGTCGTCTGCCAGTATAGACTCCAGCATTTTTTCAATAGCCTGTACCAGTGTTTCTATGCTCATGGAAAATAGAGAAGGGAACGTCGCCGTTCCCTTCCTTGTAACTTTTGCCGGGCCAAAGGTAAGGCAAATCAAGTATTCGTACCAAAAAGGAAAAATAATTTTTAAAACTGTAAAGTTCCTGAATAAAAGGAACGGAAGGTACCCTGTATGCAACAAGAAATCTCTGTTCCTGATCAAATAAGTAAATAGATTTTGGGCGGTGTATTTACAGGTCCTTAACAAAAAAATTGCAGTCTTTTATTACCTTCATGCTCTTATGTTTCTGCGATATGTTATCTGGATATTTGTGATCTATGCCTTATTCAGGCTGATCTTCGATATTATTATCCCTGTAGTTCGTGTTTCAAATCAAATGAAAAAAAAGATGCGTGAGTTTCAGCATACCATGCATCAACAAAATAACCAACAGGAAGAACCTATAAAACAATCGAGCACCGCTACCCAGAAAACCGGCGACTATATTGATTTTGAAGAGTTGAAAAAATAAAATGATAATGTGCTGATTAGTTAATATGCTGATGTGCTCGTTAGGTAATGCGTTAATGAGTGAAAATAGTGATTCCCTATAGTAGTTTTGACTCCTAAATTCATCGTTCTTCTATGGAGGTAAATAGTATCTACAAATCCAGGTCTAGAATGGATATGCCAGGTTGAATATGGATGGATTGCATTCCTGCTTCCCTGGCGGCTTCTACATTTACCAGTGCATCATCAATGAATAAGGTTTCTTCAGGCTGCAGTTCATTTTCTTTCAACACATATTCATAGATCTTTCTGTTTGGCTTTCGTAAGCCGATCTGGTGCGAATAGTATGTCTTCTCAAACAAACTATCCATAGAATTATCATTAAATGCTTCCTGGTAAATTTTTTGGAACGCTGCGAGATGCAATGCATTGGTATTACTTAATAAAAATAACTTGTACCTGGTTTTTAATCGTTGTAATAATTCGATTCGTTCTGGTGGAAAACTGATCAATAAAGCATTCCACGCTTTTTGAACAACTTCATTGTCCAGGGAACGGGTAGACAGGTTTTGTAAAGATCTCAGAAATTCGTCGTCCGTAATTTTTCCTGTTTCGTGGTCCTTAAAAAAAGTTGCAGCATGGCCCAAACCGAATAACTCGCCGAAATTAGTAACTCCTAAATCAACGAACGCCATTTCTGTTCTTTTGAAATCTATGTCGAGTATCACGCCGCCAAGATCGAAAATGAGGTTCTTTATTTTTTGCATGCCGTAAAAATAGTTTATTGGGATAGTTTATCAGGAAGCAGGTCATCGGGGCAGTCCTATTCATAAATAAATAATAAGCGCCATTATCTGGATAACATAAACCCCGCTTCTTTCACGTTTTGTGAGTCGCCTCCTACAAAAACTTTAAAATCGCCCGGCTCGTAAACCCATTTTAATTCGCTGTTATAAAACTTGAGGTCTTCAATGGACAACACAAACCTTACCTGCCTGTTTTCCTCTTTCTTCAGAAATATTTTCTGAAATCCTTTTAATTCTTTCACTGGCCTGGTAATACCGCCAACCATATCGCGGATGTACAGTTGCACTACTTCTTCTCCATCATACTGTCCTGTATTGGTTACGGAAACAGTAACAGTAAGCTTTTCTGCTGAATTCTTTGAAGGTTTACTCAATTGAATATCTCCATACGAAAAGCTCGTATAACTTAATCCATAGCCAAAAGGATATAGCGGTGTGTTAGCGATATCCAGGTATTTTGTCGAGTATTTATTATTGGGGTCCATCGGACGCCCGGTATTTTTTGCATTGTAATAGATCGGGATCTGGCCCACGTTTCGTGGAAATGTCATTGTCAGTTTCCCGGAAGGATTGTATTCGCCAAACAATCCACCGCCAATAGCATTTCCTGCCTGAGTGCCACTAAACCAGGTTTCCAGGATAGCATCACAATACCTGTTTTCCCATTCTAACGTTAATGGACGGCCATTCATCAGCACCAATACGATGGGCTTACCGGTACCTTTTAATGCTTTTAATAATTCTACCTGGTTGTCTAACAAGCCAATCATACTGAGACTGGCTGCTTCACCGGTCATTCCAAAAGCCTCGCCCAAAACCGCCACTACCACGTCTGACTGCATCGCAGTCTGAACGGCCTGTTCAATCATTTGCGCGGGGGACAGTTGATCGATTGTTAATTGTCCATCGTGGTCATTCAGTCTTTTTCTCAAAGCCGAATCCTCTACCAAGTTGCATCCCTTTGCGTACAAAAATTTATCGGCGCCGGATCTTTGCTGCAAGGCATCCCAGATACTCACCGCTTTTTTCCAATCACCGGCTCCGCTCCAGCTTCCGATAAGGTCCCGCTGGTTTTTTACCAGCGGGCCTATAAAAGCTATTTTCTGATTTGACTTCAAAGGCAATACCTGGCCTGCATTTTTTAACAGTACCATGCTTTTCATAGCGGCTTCCTTGCTGAGTTCTATCTTATCTGCACTCATTATTTCACGCGTAGCCTTTTCTTCATTCACGTACTGGTAAGGATTTTTGAATAATCCCAATTTGTATTTTGCTTCTAATACGCGACGACAGGCGGCGTCTAATTGCGATTGCAGTACTTTACCGGACTTTACCAGTTCAATGCCATACCTGATAAAAATCTCTCCAACCATATCCATATCGAGCCCGGCATTTAAGGCGAGTTCCCCTGCTTTTTTATCATCTCCCATTCCATGATTAACCATTTCATTGATCGATGTATAGTCGCTCGCCACCAAGCCCTTAAAGCCCCACTGCTTGCGAAGCAGATCCGTAAGCAACCATTTGTTTCCCGATGCCGGAACTCCGTCGATTTCATTGAATGAAGACATGATGCTGCCAACACCTGCATTCACCGCAGCCTTGTAAGGAGGCATAAATTCGTTGTACATTCGGATACGGCTCATATCTACCGTATTGTAATCACGGCCTGCTTCACCGGCCCCATATAATGCAAAGTGTTTGACGCACGCCAACACGGTATTGTCTTTCGACAGATCAGTTCCCTGGTATCCTGTTATCATCGCTACGGCTACCTGAGACCCCAGCCACGGATCTTCACCGGCGCCTTCACTAACTCTACCCCAGCGGGGATCACGGGCAATATCAACCATAGGAGAAAAAACCCAATTCAAGCCATCTGCAGAGGCTTCCACTGCAGCTGCCCGGGCTGTACGTTCAATCAAATTGAGATCCCAGCTAGCGGATAATCCCAAAGCAATGGGGAAAATGGTACGATGCCCATGGATTACATCATATCCAAATAACAAGGGGATTTTTAACCGGGTTTCGTTCACTGCTAACTGTTGTAATTTGCGAACTGCTATCGGCGTATAGGTATTGAACACCCCGCCCACAAGGCCTTTTTTAATTTTTTCTTCTACTCCCTGGCTCAGTACAGGGCCTGTTACATCAAATCCTATAGAAGGAAGATTTAATTGCCCGAGCTTTTCTTCCAGGGTCATCTTCTGCATCAGTGCGCTGATATACTGATTCATTGCAGCACCCTGCTGCAAGTTTTTATTATTTACCTGGGTAAGCGATGATAGAGAAATTGAAACCACTAGTAAAAAAACAATGCATGACTTCATACTCTTGGTCTAATTTTTTAGTAAGTGAGGGTAAATAATTTGCAGCCAGATTGCATATCCTTTTTTATTCATGTGCAACCGGTCTTCGATAAATAAATCCGGCAACGGATTTTTCTTCTCATCGATCATAGCGCTGAATACATCTATATAGGCGGCTTTGGTTTGCGTTGTCAAAAAGTTTTTAATCAAATCGTTGGCAGCAATCACTTTTTGTAAGAGATGTTGCCTGCTGGGACTGGGTTTAATAGAAACAAATGCAATGGCTACGTCAGGCAATTCTATTCTGATCAGTTTAAATAGCTGTTGAAAACGATCATTGATCATTTGAGCGGAGACCGTATCGGCTGAAGCCAAATCATTCTCTCCGGCATAAATCAATATCTGAGCCGGCTGATAAGGAAAAATAATCTGATCAGCATAACGAATGACGTCTGTCAAGGATGATCCACCGAAGCCACGATTGATGATAGAATGCAAGGGAAAATCCTGTTTCACATTGGTCCACATCCGAAAGGAAGAACTGCCTACAAAAAGAATGGCATTCTTTTGAGGCATGGCGATGGAATCATTCTTTTTAAACGCTATGATCTCATCGATAAAAGGCTGCGCTTTAACCGAAGGAACAAGTGTGATTGCGCAGAGTAAACAAAAAATCCACTTAGACAGTGCGTATTGTTTTTTCATCTTATTCAGCTTTGATAATTTGAGTTCGGGCCGAAACCCCATTTTCGTTGATCGCTTCGACGCAGAAATAATATGGCTTTTCCTTATCCATTGCTTTGTAATAATACTCATTTGCTCCATGAACCATGATACAATTGTATAATTTATCTGGCGATAAGCTCACAAACACCTGCGACCAAAGAAAAACTCAGATACAAAAACTTCTTTATTGAATTCTTATTCAGTGGATTCATTTTTTCTCGTTTTTAATTTGCGGAAATTACCGACGTAACCCAAACCTGGTATTTCATGAATGATACAACGGATGAGTTGGTAAGCACCTTGTCCGAATTACATGGTCGGATCGGGACGATCAGACCATGTCGTATTTGCCCCAACAATATGGTCAGATCGGGACGATCAGACCAGGTCATAAAGGCCATTTAAAATCCGATTCCAATTTTATTTTCTTTCCGCTGATTCCTGATGGTACTTATCAGTTCAACAAAAGGTGATTTGGAGAGATGCGGAAGATACTGGGTTGAAACGCTTCCGCAGCCAATCACGCCCACTTTGATTTTTTGCTGCTGAACACTTTTCGCAAATCCTATAGAAGAAAGCAATAATGCAACTCCGGCCATGGCTGTTTGCTGTAAGAATTCCTGTCGGGATATATTCATAATAGGAATTTTTAAGGATGTATCATAAATGTGTTATTGAATATGAGGACTTGAAAATCCAATTTTCTTCAAACCGGTTTTTACTTCAGGAACGTTCATAAATAATTCCCACAGCAATCCGCTGCGATAATTCTCAATCATCACGATGATGGGTCCCTGATCAATAGCCAGGTGTGATTTGGCATACCAGTTCTCTGTTTCATTGAAGGCATCCACAAAACCATATTCACTCCAGATCTTATCGCCGTGATCATTGTAGAAATGTTTCAGTGCTTTCATAGAAAATTCTGGCGTATATGGAAAAGCAGATAAAGCAGCTGTTGGACTGATAACCCCGAGATCTTCGGTGGGAGAGTGTGCTCCATATCCCTGATGATTATCACTGGCTGTAAGGCCCCAGCAATCAGGACCATATCCCTTAAATGATTTCGGATTGCGGATACAATGTTCCCTGTTAATAAGTGTATGATTCAGATTCTGCTCCCAATAATCTGCATACTGATCTTTCAATCCTCTTGGATCGATGCCTAAAAAGGAATAATGGGAAAAGAAAAGAGGACCGCCATAATCGAAACCCAAAGGAAGATTAATACCATAGTATTCTCTCTGATTTTTAAAATGATTGCTGTTTGCCCATCCGCGGTGATAAACATCCGCATTAATTGAAAATTTTGGCGAAGACGCGGCCAGTACATAGGTAATAAGGCATTCATTCCATCCTCGAATTTCATGATTCATCGCCCATCCGTTGTTAGGACTCCAATGCCAAAACAACATGCTGAGGTTACTTCTCGTATGCCAGTTCCATTCCACATCATTCCATATCCAGGTGATGCGGTTTCTCAGTTGTGTTTCCTTAGAGTTGTTTTGTTTGAAATATTCTCTTGCACAAAGCAAACCCTGGAATAAATAAGAAGTTTCTACCAGGTCGGCAGCATCATCTTTAGAACTAAATGGAATGGTTTCACCGGTAGCCCCATTCATCCAGTGTGGAAATACACCATGATATCTTTCTGCCTTCGCCAGAAACTTAACCATCTTTAGTAAATGACCTGCAGCTGTATCCCGGGAGATCCATCCCCTTTCGGCAGCAACGATAACAGCCATGATGCCAAATCCTGTTCCACCTGTTGTTGTTGTTTCTGCACCGTAGTCATAAGCGATATTGCTGCGTTCACGCGCCAGCCCGGAAACAGGATGTGCAAAATTCCAGAAATAGCGGAAGGTTTGTTTTTGAACGAGATCAAGTAAGGCAGAATCTGAAATGTTTTTGGAGTAAGCAACCGGTGGTATTGAACCCGGGGTATTGCCTGCAGATTTTATTTTACCGGTTTGTGCATTCAATACTGAACATCCTGCGACGGATACGACTACCAATAAATTTCTATAAACCATTTTGATCATTTTAATACCTGCTTTATTTTTATCAATGCGCTACCAAATGTATGTTGACACGGTGCCTGCCGGTAGTGTGGCCGCTGCCCACTTTCCATGGAACCGGATATTGAAAGAAATCATATCACTCCCTTCATTCAATGCAATTAATATTTTTCTCCCTTCCGGAGTTTTAAAAGCCACATTTTGTATAGTTCCAAGAATATTGCTACCAATTCTTGCCGAACCGGGAGTTACAAATTTGGAAGCATGTGCTATAATATAGTAAGCTACATTGCGGGTGATTGAGGATCCTGAAATGGTTAGTGCTCCTTTACATTCAGTGCATCCTCCGGGGGTGTGTGGATTGTATGAAGGATCATTGGCCAGATTCCATTCAAGTGCTACCCGGCTCCAGTTTCGCATGGATCCGATCAGTACATTTTTTATATGCCATTTCAGATCATCATTAAAACTGCCTTTTGCTCCGGTCCACTGTTCGGTAAAATAAAGTGCCTTCTCGGGATGCGCATTGTGAACTGTGGTCAATGCACTGATATCTCCACTATATAAATGAAAAGCTGATCCGTTAATGTATTGCTTTGCCGTTGCATCGTTGAGTATGGTAATCGGATAATTGGGATTATCGCAATTATGATCCCAGATAATAATTTTTGTTTTGATGCCAGCTGATTGAAAAGCCGGACCCAAATGATTTTTAATGAACTCAGCCTGTTGACCTGCAGACATTACCAGGCTCGGATTGTTGCCGCCATGCTGTGGTTCATTTTGCGGGGTAATGGCATCAATCACAATGCCTTTTTTTAGCATCTCCTGGATGTACCTGATAAAGTACCTCGCATACACGCCATAGTATTGAGGCAGTAAACTTCCTCCTATAGAATTGCCGTTGTCTTTCATCCAAACAGGTGCGCTCCATGGTGAGCCCATCATTTTGATGTTTGGATTAATAGCCAGTATTTGTTTCAGCAGAGGAATGAGATCCACCGTATCCTGGGATAGATTAAAATGAACTAGCGCCGTATCGGTTTGCCCTGCAGGCCTGTCATTATAACTGAAAACGGAAGCGCTCAGATCTGATGCGCCAATGCTAATTCTCAAGTAACTGATCCCAATTGAATTATCGCCTCTTCCAAATAACTCATTTAATAAAGAAGTTTTTTCTCCATCATTCATCCTGTTGATCAGGTAAGCGCTGCCGCCAGTTAGTGTATATCCAAACCCATCAATGGTTTGCATTATAACTGTTGTATCAATATCAATAAAAGAATGTCCATTGGAAGGGGAGTTGAATACAAGGCCGCCCGGTTGTTTTTGTAACAACATGGTTTGATCCGCACTGGTAAACCATGATTCCATCTCGCTTTTTGACGTAGCTGGGTTTGTACCGGTACTATCCCTGAGTTTTTCAGTGCAGCCTCCATAAATATTCAGGGTACAAAAAAGAATAAATATTAAAAGATTATTATCTCGCATAGCGCTTTTAAATAAAAGAGGTTAAAGACATTTCGCCACAAAGACCCTTAAAAACCAAGCTACTTTTGTACACCATCTTATTAGGTCTTGTATTTTAATGATTAAGACATTTGTATATTCCCATTCATTATTTTCCGGCATTAAATTCATAAAATTTCAGGCTATCGTTATTGACAGATACCATTAGAATTTCTCTTTTTGTGGCTGTACGTAACCATTTTAAATCTCTCACCTGCCCATCGAGTGCTGCCAGGTTACTTTGAGGTATATACTGTACACGGTTATTTCTATTGCTACTGAACACTGCTAATGGCTGGGCATCATAACGGCCTTCGTAGGGAATAACATCAAAAAAATTACCACCGCTAATGTACCTGTTACCGTTGGCTGATATGCGCGGAATTTTTTGAAAAGAAAATATAGGAGCCAGTTGAAGATCTGCCGGTAAATCCTGAATAACAAACTTCCCTTTGCCATCACCATAGCAAACGGCTGAGCCCAGCCGCTCGGCGGTATATGGTTTAATGGTATCTACAAAACCATAAAACACATCTTTCATAGAAACCCCGGCGTATTCAGCATACAAGAGGTAATGTTTTTTTAGAACCGGAAGCTGACGTTCTACTTCATCCTTAGCCAAAAAAGGATATTCTTCTCCATTCAATGTATAGGCGAGCAATTGATCAGTCCGTCCATTCATGTCAAAATCCTGCACATATAATTTAAGAGGACCATTTTTCCCGCTCCAAAATTTATTGTTCCAGCCCCAGTTGCCCGCCATTATATCTGCATGCCCGTCGCTATTTACATCGTCGATAAAAACAGTCTGCCATAAGCCGGTAGAACGAGGAATTACGGTACGATCAAACTTTCCATTTTTATTGGTGAAAATAGTTAGAGGCATCCATTCTCCGGCAATGATCAGATCTTTCCAGCCATCTTTATTGATATCTGCAAATGATGCTGACGTAACCATTCCAAGATTTGAAAGTGAAATAATATTTTCGCTGGCCTGAGAAAATTGGGCTTTGCCGTCATTGATCAATAAAAAAGATGTTTGTGGTGTACCATACGATTTGGGATCGGCAAGATTGCCCACGAAAATATCAGCATCATCATCCTGGTCGATATCCGTTACTACTACACAGGATTTGTTTGCGAACATGGGGGGTAAAGAATTGAGAGACTTTGTGAAATTTCCACGGCCATCATTTAGATACAATCTATCCAATAGGAACTTATTGTTGCCCACATACTCATTGCCTCCACTGACCACATACAGATCAAGACTCCCATCACCGTTAGAATCAAAAAAAACCGCATCCACATCTTCGCAACCTGCGTCAATATTAAAAATAGCGGTATCTGTATGTAAAAAGGACCCGCTTTTTTGCTGTATCAACAACGCACCAGGCTGATCTTTTGCACCACAGGCATAGATATCATCCAGCCCATCTCCATTAATATCACCCACTGCAATTTTTGGCCCCCTCGTTGATTGGGCATGAGGAATTAAATATTGCACGTTGTAATCATCAAAATCATTTTCCCTGTGTTGCCAGTTAACTATGATATTATTATTGACATTGTTTAACAACTGGAATTCCGGTTTGAACCACGCATCGTATTTAAAAATACCGGAAGCCTCTTTCTTAAGTACGGTAAGCTGTTTGTTTGCGACAATATTTTTTAGGAGCTGAAATTTTTGATCGGGCCACACAATTAAAAAACTGTCAATAACGGTCGTCGAGTCTAATCCGAAATGCAATCTTGTATCTGATGAAGACTGGAAGCCTCTGGTCAACATCAGTTGCTGGTATTGTAGCTTTTGTTTTTGGAACAGGTATACTTTGCAACCAATGCCTGCAGTGTTTAAATCATCGCCTTTGAATGTAATAGAAACGAAATTTCTTTTTGGAGCATTGTTTTTTAAAATAACTGCCGGTGCATTGATGCTGTTGATGATCAGATCCAGGTTTCCATCGTTATCAAGGTCGGCATACGCTGCCCCGGTAAAATAACCTTCCAGGTTGGAGGTTCCCCAACTCTTGCTCATGTCTTTGAACCCAGAATCCCCGGCACCCCTAAATAAAAAAGGCCGGGAACTTCCATCAGGCATTTTTTCCAGGGCTGTATTATCATACTTGTCGGTTTTATTCATGCCTTTATTGTAAAGATCTGAGACGAACCGGATATAGTCGAGATCAACCGGGCGTTTTACAATACCGCTGGATATAAACAGATCCTTGTTTCCATCATTGTCAAAATCCGCAAAAAGCGGCGACCAGCTCCAGTCGGTTGCGGAAACTCCACTGAACAATGCAGTTTCACTAAAGCTGCTCCCATTGCCGTTATTGCGTTGCAAACAGTTTCGGGAGTATTGATATTGAAACCCGTTTTTGATCAATTTGAATTTATAAATATCAGGATTCTCATCACTGCCATATGTTTTTAAGGTCTTTTCATCGAGAGGAAGCATATCCACCGTAATTACATCCAATTGACCGTCGTTATTATAATCAGCAATATCGTTGCCCATACTAAAGCGGCTGTAATGACGAAAATGTCCAGCCCCACTTTCTTTGAATGTACCGTCGCCATTATTGACGTAGTAATAATCGTTTTCATGAAAATCGTTTCCAACATAAATATCCTCCCAACCATCATTGTTCAAATCAGCAATACCTAACCCCAAACCATAGCCCAGATTGCTTTGGTAAATACCAGCGGTTGCGGATATATCGGTGAATTTAGCATCTCCGCTTACCTCCCCCTTACCCTCTCCAGGGGAGGGGGAAATTAGATTATTCCGGTAAAGACGGTCGCCGGAGTTAGCATCGTATTTTCTTCTGTTGCTGGTATCCACAATGTTGGCATGTGGGTGATGCGATTGATTGAGGATATAACAATCAAGGTCACCATCATGATCAAAATCAAAAAAAGCAGACTGTGTTGTGAACGCAGAAATATCGAGCCCATACTTTGCACCACTTTCAGTAAAATTGCCATTGCCATTGTTTATGAATAATTCATTTTTTCCCTCAAGCCCGTACCGATTGCTTACACTGGAAACATAAATATCCAGCAAGTTATCGCCATTAACATCCGCCATGGTTACACCCGTGCACCAATCCGATGTTCCGGCCACGCCGGCTTTCTCCGTAATATCTTCAAACTTGAAATTGCCTTTGTTCAGGTAGAGTTTATTTCCACCCTTACTGTTTGCGGTAAAATAAATATCTACCAGTCCGTCGTTGTTAATGTCGCCGGTGGCAACGCCGCCTCCGTTATAGTAATACAGGTAATAGAGTATGCCAAACAATTCGCGTTTCTCCAGTTTGTTGGCAAAATGAATATTTGTAGCGGAGGGCGATAAACTGGTAAATAGGCTGGGAGTGCGATTGCATGAAATTGCACATAAACAAAGCAGACAGAAATAACATACCGGATTACTTTTGAATTGCATGCGTTTTAATTTTCTTATTGTTGTTTTAGTGTGTTTGTGAGACACAAACACAGGCCAAACACAGGCCAAACACAGGCCAGTCATCTAGCTGGCATTGTAACCTTCATCTTCATATTATCAATAAATTTTTTGGTTTCATCCGGATACTTTTTTATTAAATGTGTTCGCATCAAAACTGCCGTGGGAATCTTTGACCGCTGCAGCAAAACAGCAATTGACCGGGAAGGCTGTTTGGGCATGTGACAATCGATGCAATTTTGGTTGATTGAAGAACCGACTACTGCATTTATTTTGCAAACTTTTTCATGATCATTGCTATGGCAGTTGAGGCATCGCTGAGAAAATAAAGCAATTTTTTCTTTTTCCTTTTCATGTGCATTGTGGCAGGAAGAACAAGTCATCTGGCTCATCTGAAAACATTTGCTTTTTGCCAGCAAGCCATATTGATTGCCATGTACATCAATATCAGCAGCATTATATCCTGCCGTATCCTGTACAAAATAATCAGTTAATTTATCTCCAACCTCAAAACTAAAGGAAGGTTTTGTCTTAGTCAGCCTGCCCCCATGACACAATGCACACAAATCCAGATTTTGCTGTCTGGATAGTTTTTGCGGATTGACGATGTACTGTGCTGTCGTATCCTTCGGATTTTTCTGTTGAAATTCAACATGCCTGGCGGCGGGCCCGTGGCATTTTTCACAATCAACGCCATATATTATCTGGTTATGATCAAATTCTTCACGCTCCTTTTGCGGCTCAGATATCTTCTGAACATAGGTGCTGTGGCATTCAAGACAGCGTGATGTAATGGGCCGGTTAAAAACCGGCTTGTCCGGGTATCCCGGGCTGTTAGACCATTGTTCTGCCGCGGCAAAATAAGTAATGGGCAGCTGAAAAAGTCCTCCTTTTATCCAGTTTAGGTAACTCTGTCCCTTTGTACCGGAGCCGACCACGATATCAAACCGGCGTGACTGTTTTTCAGCACCATTTACATAGGCAACCTGGTAGAAACTGTCATTCCTTTTTTCCATGATTAATTTTACCCGATCATTGAATACAAAACTATTTTTACCACTATCAAAATTCCCTTTTATATATTTTCCAGATGCGGGTTGTGATGTGAGATAGTGTGCGGTATTCAGGTGCGTTTGGTAAACACTTTTATGACAGCCTGCGCAGGCTGCAGAACCTGCAAATTGTTGCCGCTTCGTATTTGGAGCAACGCTGGCCTCGTCCTCGTTGATAGTTCCGTCTTTTTGATCGCTAATACATTTTGTCAATAGGAATACGCTTAAAACGATACTGCCAATAGTAATCAAACAACGCCGGTATGTTGGATACCCCTCACCATCGTTATGAAATATTTTTATGGTCATATCCAATAATTCTATTCAATATGTGCGGGGACGATGTTACCATAACATGATATCTGAGAAAAAAAAGGGTTGCACATAAATGATGCAACCCTGATCAATAATAAATGACCTTTATTTTTTTGTGGTGAACAAATCTGTTATCTCTGCTGGTGTTAAAGCCACCATGTAAAAACGGAACTGATCCAGTGCGCCGTTGAATGACTTAGCCCAGGTTTCCGGACCATGATTGCTAAGACTGGGACTGGTTTGAAAAGCAAAACTTCCCAAGACCATTCCACCGACATCTTTCCATTTCACAGGGCCATAGTTGCCTCCACCAAGTACTTTTGAAGTAACGACTGCTACGCCATCTGCATATACATTCAAGTTTGAATTGGAAGCGTTGTACGTTACTGCAAGATGCGTCCATTTGTTTAATGCATTAGGTATTTTGACTTCGGTCCATTCTTCACCCTTATTGGCTGCGACGTTGTTATTAAACATATGAATTTTCAGAAAAGCTTCCGCCCCGTTATTCAAATTTTCTAGAAACAATTCCAGGTTACCCCAGAATTCATTTTTATTTGAAATAGCAAACAAGCCCTGAGCTCCGTTCTGTACAGGACCTACGCCTTTCATCCAAAAAGCAAGGGTAAAACTTCCAGGCATTTTAAGACTGTCGTGAATGCTTGACATCAATAGATAGCCATCGGCGCCGATTTGTGCAGCCTGTCCGTTTATACCTGCGATGTATGTTATGTTTTTTGCTACGCCTACTGATCTGTACTGACCGCTATCTCCCACATTGTTTTCGAAACCCCAAAAACTTTTCAATGTACTATAAGGAGGTGGTGGTGGATCCAAAACTGGCTCTCCCAATTCAGGCCTGTCCAGTTTCTGGCAGGCCGTAACCATCAAACCCATTACCAGAATGAGCAAGAAGTGCTTCGCTGTTCTATTCTTAAGGTTCATAATGAATTTAGTTTTATGTATGAATACTCTGCTTGAAATAACCGGCACATTGTTTTTTGTCGCCAAATATTTCTACCAATACCTACCATTCCGGATTCTGTTTCAACACACCACCCGAGAGATCAATAGCCTGCTGTGGTATTGGATAAAACCGGGCTCGATGAGCATATCCCAATGGACCAAGAACGGTCACTGCATCGCCCCAACGTACCAGATCATAAAAACGGTAACCTTCCATGGCAAATTCCCAACGCCGTTCATCTTTAATAGCTGTTCGCATTTGCGCCTGACTTGTGTATGGAATCCGTGGAACTTTTGTTCGGGTAGGCCCCAGATTACCACTTGCTCTGTTGCGGATCAATTCAAGGTTCGCTGCAGCGGTAGGACCATCGCCCAGTTCATTCGAAGCTTCTGCAAGCATGAGCACTACATCAGCATATCGTATTATCCGATGATTGATCCAGTCAGCACCTCCGGCGTTGTTTACGAAACCCGTTAACAATCTCATCGCAGGATCGTTGCCAGTATATAATTTTTTATTCCAAAACCTTTGGGCAAGACCACCGTTTCCATCGGGATTGGTATAGGCAGGTAAGGTAGCGCCATGCCCTCCCATAGCAGCACCGCCATCGAATTGCCCGGAATATAAAATCGTTTTGGCTTTCCTGGGATCCGTGTCATCCCATGCGTCTACCAGGCTTTGCGTGGGAGTGTTCCATCCCCAGCCTAAATTCCATTCAACAGATGCCCCATTCCTGCGCACTTGCTGACTGGTTCCCCAGGATGAGCCATTATTAAGAGATCCATTGCTCACGGCCCCTTCCTTAACATCCGACTGCATTTCAAAGATCGATTCCCGGCTATTTTTTCCCGCACCATTCACCCCATCTCTCCATATATCTGAAAACTCTGGCAACAAAGAATATTGGCCGGATGAAATAACCTGTTTACTGAGAGCAACCACCTTGGCCCAATCCTTTCTGTACAAATAAGTTTGTGCCCACAATGCATTGGCGGCTCCTCTTGTCAGCCGACCGTCGAACCCGGCACCATACGCAGCAGAACTTACTGGTAAATTCTGGGCTGCAACCTGTAAATTGGAATCAATAAACGCATAGATCGTAGCAGCGGGAGATTTATCCCGGATGCCATCTTTTGGGTTGACAATTTTATAATTAATC
>Ga0136634_10000368_pt1 | contig 20848 bp, 15 predicted proteins | sample AntDrymUQ8332106_2_FD_104654 | JGI IMG/M metagenome (GOLD analysis project Ga0136634, IMG submission 104654) | Polar desert sand microbial communities from Dry Valleys, Antarctica - metaG UQ833 (21.06) | ecosystem: Environmental > Terrestrial > Soil > Desert | place: Antarctica: Dry Valley... | reverse complement strand
GTCGCTGTCTGTGTGACGGTCGGCAACCTGGTGTTCTCCTCGATGGTCGGGTACGCGCTGGCGAAGCTGGAGTTCCGCGGCAAGCGCATCGTCTTCGCGCTGGTCCTGGGCACGCTCATGGTGCCCGGCATGGCGATCTTCATTCCACAGTTCGTCCTGATCAGCAATCTCAACCTCACGAACACCTACCCCGGCCTGATACTGCCGTTCCTGGTGGCGCCGTTCGGGATCTTCCTCATGCGGCAGTACATCTCCGGGTTGCCGAACGAGCTCATCGCGGCTGCCCGGGTGGACGGCGCCGGCGAGCTCCGGATCTTCGCCCAGGTGATCTTGCCGCTGTGCGGGCCTGCCCTGGCAACTCTGGCGATCCTCACGTTCCTCGCCTCGTGGAACAACTTCCTGTGGCCACTCGTCGTCGCGCAGACCGAGGACAAGTACACGCTTCCGGTTGCCCTCGCGCTCTACTCGGTGGGGCAGAACCGCGCCGAGTACGGGTTGTTGCTCGCCGGCGCGGTCGTCGTCGTTGTGCCGGTGCTGCTGATCTTCCTGTTCCTGCAGCGGTACTTCGTGCAGGGCGTGGCGACCACCGGCATCAAGTAACCGCAGAAAGCCTGTGTCTGCAGGCCCTTCTCGCCCACGCCACTCCTCCGTTCGATACGCCCGACAAGGGAAGGCGCCCATGTCCCACGCCAGAGTCCCCCTCATCCTCGCCGCCGTCGCCGCGCTGGCGGCAACGGCCACGGCCCCCGCGCTTGCGGAGGTCGACCCGGGCAAGGCCCAGGCCCCAGCAACGACAGGCAACACGCTGACCGAGCTCGACTACCAGACGCTCAAGGGTTACGCCGACGACACCTGGCTCTCCACGGTCGCCATGACCGACGAGACGACCGGCCTGCCGTCCGACAACGTGGGCGCGGACCTGTCGGCCACCTCGCGCAGCGCGTACACATCGCCGACGAACATCGGCGGGTACATGTGGAGCACGATCGTCGCCCGCGACCTCCGGATCATCGACACCGCGGAGGCTCGCACGCGGCTGGAGCAGACGATCGCGACGCTCGAGGGCATGGAGCGCCACGAGGAGTCGGGAATGTTCTACAACTGGTACGACCCGGCATCCGCGGCCAAGTTGACGGCGTGGCCGGTCGACGGCTCCACCGTCTACCCGTTCCTGTCCAGCGTCGACAACGGCTGGCTCGCCGCGGCTCTGCGGGTTGCCGCTGCTGCCGAGCCCGACGTGCAGGAGGCCGCCGACGCGATCCGTACGCAGATGAACTTCGGCTTCTTCTACGACGAGGACGCCCTTGGCGAGGACGCGCCGACCGGCTTGATCCGGGGCGGCTTCTGGGACGAGCTGCCGCCGGACTGTGTCGTCGAAGACAACTACGCGGGCGGCGAGACGCTCGTCTACTACACCTGCCACCACTATGGATCCTTCAACACCGAGCCGCGCATCGCGTCCTACCTCGGCATCGTCGCGGGGCAGATCCCGGAGGATCACTACTTCGGCGCCTGGCGGACCTTCCCCGACACCTGCGACTGGTCGTGGCAGGAGCAGAAGCCGGTCGGGGAGTGGCGGGAGTACATGGGTGTCCAGGTCTTCGAGGGCGCCTACCAGTACCGGGACATGCAGCTCGTGCCCACCTGGGGCGGCAGCATGTTCGAGGCGTTGATGGTCCCGCTGTTCGTGCCAGAGGAGCGGTGGGGTGCCCTGTCCTGGGGTGTGAACCACCCGCTCACCGTGCAGGCGCACATCGAGCACGGCATGGAGGAAGCGGACTACGGCTACTGGGGGTTCTCCCCCTCGAACAACCCGGCAGCGGGTTACCCGTCCCAGACGAGCGAGCCGGTGAGTGGCTATCGGGAGTACGGCGTGGACGCGATCGGGCTGGAGCCCAACGGCTACACCTCCGACCAGGAGCGCACCACGGTCGACTACGGCTTCGAGGGCTGCCGCGAGGGCGTGCCGGAGCCGACGTCGTACGGCGACGGCGTCGTCACGCCGCACGCGAGCTTCCTCGCGCTTCGGTACGCACCGAAGGAGGCCCTGGACAACCTGGCCAACATCAAGGCCGACTTCGATGCCTACGGCCCGGGCGGCTTCTACGACGCGGTGGCGGTCGGGTCCGGTCAGGTGTCGGCGAAGCACCTTTCCCTCGACCAGTCGATGATCATGGCTGCGATCGGGAACGAGCTCGACCACAACAACATCCGCTACTACTTCCGGCAGGGCGGCGTGCGGGCGGCCCTCAAGCCGCTGATGGAGATCGAGACCTTCAACGCCGGTCCGATCCTGACGAACTGAGGTGGCGCAACCAGCGGACAGCGCAGTCGGCGCCCGCGCCGACTGGACCGAGCGGATCGGGCGACGCAGCGGCTCGGTCACAACGAACGGCCCGCCGGTGCTCGGGGCACCGGCGGGGCTCCGGGCAGACGCCGGCCGCGGGCAGGTCACGCTGACCTGGGAGCCGGTCGAGGGGTCGATCGGCTACCTGGTGCACGCGGCTGCCGGCCCGGACGGGCCGTGGCTGCCGCTCGACCACAATGGCGGCGACGTTCTCGCCGTACCGCACCCGCCGTACGCCGACACCACCGGCGAGCCGGAGGCCGAGCGCTGGTACGCCGTTGCCGCGCTGTCCGATGTCGACACCGTCGGAGCGCTCTCGCCGGGGGTGGCGGCGACGCCGCGTGCGGACGCGGGTGGTCTCGGCGTCGTGGAGCTCATGGTCGACGCTGGTACGTCGACCGGTGAGCTGACCCGCCCGTGGGAGCCGATGATCGGCTGCGAGCACCTGTCCTTCCTGCTCTCGACCGAGCTGGTCGGCGGCCGCCCGATCGGCGCTGACCTGCGTGACGCACTGGTGCTGGCGCGCGACACGTGGGGCGTCCGCGCCGTCCGCGCGCACGGAATCCTCTGCGACGACCTCGGCGTCTACCGCGAGGTCGACGGTGAGCCGGTGCACGACTTCGCCGGTGTCGACAGGGTGTACGACCTGCTGCTGGAGCTCGGGCTGCGTCCGGTCGTGGAGCTGTCCTTCATGCCGCGGGACCTTGCCGAAGACCCGACTGCGACGGTCTTCACGTACGGCGCGATCATCTCGCCGCCCAGGGACTGGGAGCGGTGGGGCGCGCTCGTGCACGACCTGGCTGAGCACCTCGTCGACCGCTACGGGCTGGACGAGGTGCGTGAGCACTGGTCGTTCGAGCTGTGGAACGAGGCGAATCTCCAGGTCTTCTGGTCGGGCACGCCGGATGAGTACTGGCGGCTCTACGACGTGGCAGCGGCGGCCGTCAAGGCCGTCGACCCGGGCCTGCGGTTCGGCGGGCCGGCCACCGCAGCGGCCGGCTGGGTGGAAGACCTGCTGGCGCACGCGGCGGACAGCGGCGCGGCGGTCGACTTCGTGTCCACCCACACGTACGGCAGCCCGCCCCTGGATTTCGGCCCGGCGCTCGAGCGTCACGGCCGCGCGGATGTGCCGATCTGGTGGACCGAGTGGGGGGTCACACCCACCCATTTCAACCCGGTCAACGACGGCGTCCTGTCGGCGGCATTCCTGCTGCGCGGCATGCGCTCGGCGCTCGGCCGCATCGAGGCGCTGGCGTACTGGGTCGTCTCCGACCACTTCGAAGAGCTCGGCCGGTCGCCCGCGCTCCTGCACGGAGGCTTCGGCCTGCTCACGGTCGGCAACCTGCGCAAACCCAGGTTCTGGGCCCTGGAGCTCCTCGGTCGGCTCGGCACCGAGCGCCTGTCTGTAGCGATGTCGGGGGACGGGGCCGAGTCGATGGTCGAGTGCCTCGCTACGCGGGACTCGGCCGGGGTCGTGGCGGTCCTGGTGTGGAGCTCGACGCTGGACCAGTCCCAGCTCGAGGGCGCTGCCCAGCTGGAGCGTGTCGTCCGCGTACGCATCACCGGCCTGACCGCTTCCTCGTACACCGTCTCCCATCACCGCGTTGCTCCCGGCCAGTCCGACATCCGCGCCGACTGGGACGGCATGAGCGGCGGCGCGGCCTGGCCCGACGACGCGCAGTGGGCGCAGCTGCAGGCTGCCAACACGCTCGCCGAGCTCCCGGCCGACTCGCCGATCAGCCCCGAGGGGGGCGCGTCCGAGCTCGAGCTCACCCTGCCGATGCCCGCGATCGCCTTTCTGCAGCTGACGCCGCGTCCGTGAGCTGCTGACGTCGCCCAGCTGACCTCAGCTAACGAGCGTGACGGTCACTCCTGGGAGCACCGCGCGGGCCAACCGCGCATCCGTCGTGAGCAACGGGACCCCGACCGCCTGCGCTGCTGCGACGTAGAACGCGTCCGCGATCCGGACCCGGTCGCGGAGCCCCCAGACGGTCGCCGCGAGCGGTGCGTGGGGCACCGTGCGCAGGGCCAGCGCCGCGAAGTCGTCAGCGGCGGCGGTCGCCTGCGCTGCGGTCAGCGTGCTCGAGCGTACGAGCCGGTGCAATGCCGACAGCACCTCCACGACGATGAGCTCTGGCGCGGCCACTGCCGTCCCGTTGAGAGCCGTCTGCACTCGGCTCCCGCGCGGCGAACGGATCAGCAGGTCGACGAGTGCGCTCGCATCGACCACGATCACCGATCGCCACGCCGGTGCGATGCTGCGCCCGTCGGTCGGACGGATGACGCCGTGTCCTCGGGAGGCAGCTCGCCGCGCACGGCATCGAGGAGAGCGATCGAGTCGATGCCGCGATCCTCGATGGGACGCTCCGCCAACCGTGCCAGCCACTGCGTCATCGACGGCAGGGCAAGCTCGCGTCGAAGGATCTGGGTCACTAGGTCGCTCATCGTGACGTGCTCCTGGGCCGCACGCGCTTTCAACGCTGCATGGAGATCGTCCGGCAGCTGCTTCACCTGCAGGGTGGCCATGAGCATGACGCTAGCATGCTCGGTGCGCACCCCTTGGCGCGTGTGGTCGCCCCACTCAGGGCATGATCGGCGCGGACGAGCGCGAGTGACAGGGGAGACGAATGGTGGCGACCAGACTGACCCGCCCGCTGACGGGTGCGCTGCTCGCGGCCCTCGCCCTTACCGCGTGCTCGGCCGGCTCGACGAGCGACCCCGACGACGGCGACGGGACTGGACCGACCGCGAGCACGACGGAGGAAGCGCTCGTGGCGGGGTTGGTCGCCGAACCGGCGAGCCTGGACTTCACGACCGACACGGCTAACGCGGCAGTGCCGCAGGTCCTGCTCGTCAACATCTACGAGGGGCTCGTCAAGCTCGGTCAGGACGGCGAGATCGAGCCCGCGCTGGCCAGCTCGTGGGACGTCAGTGACGACAACCTGACCTACACCTTCGACCTCGTCGAGGGCGCCATGTTCAGCAACGGCGCCGAGATGACGGCTGACGACGTCGTGTTCTCGATCGAGCGGGTCCAGAACGACTGGACCGGCTTGCTGGCGGCGGCGATGGACGTGGTCGCGAGTGTGGAGGCGACCTCGCCCACCCAGGTCGTCGTCACCCTCTCGCAGCCGAGCAACAACTGGCTCTACAACATGACCACCCGGATCGGCGCCGTCTTCTCTCAGACGGGGATCGACGATCTTGCCAGCACCCCGGTCGGGACCGGTCCGTACCTGCTCGAGGAGTGGAACCGCGGCGACTCGATCGTGCTCAGCCGCCGCGACGACTACTGGGGCGAGCCGCCCTACTTCAGCGAGATCACGCTGCGCTACTTCGATGACGGGACCGCACTCAACAACGCCCTGATAACCGAGACGATCGACGTCATCGCCACCGTGCAGGCACCGGAGGCACTCGCGCAGTTCGAGGGCGACGAGGCCTTCCAGATCATCGAGGGCACGACGAACGGCGAGGTCCTGCTGTCGTTCAACCACCGGCAGCCAGCTCTGCAAGACGTGCGTGTGCGCCAGGCGATCCGCCACGCCATCGACAAGGAGGCACTCGTCGCGACCTGCTGGGCAGGCTACGGCGACCTCATCGGTAGTCATGTGCCGCCGACCGACCCGTGGTACGAGGACTTGGCCGGCGTCGCGCCGTACGACCCGGACCAGGCCCGCGCTCTGCTCGAGACAGCCGGCGTCAGCGACCTGACGCTCCGGCTCCGGCTCCCGACCCTCCCGTACGCCACGTCCTGCGGTCAGGTCGTCGCGAGCCAGCTCGAGGAGGTCGGCATCACGGTCGAGCAGGACACGCTGGAGTTCCCGGCGCAGTGGGTAACGGAGGTCTTCGCCGACACGCGGGACTACGACATGTCGATCGTCGCGCACGTCGAGCCCCGCGACATCCCGGCGCTGTTCGGAAACCCCGACTACTACCTCGGGTATGACAGCCCCGTGGTGCAGGGCCTGCTCGCCGAGGCGGACGCCGGCACCCCGGAGGAGCAGACGGCAGCCATGCAGGAAATCGCCCGCATCCTCTCCGAGGAGGCGGCCGCCGACTGGCTCTTCCTGCTGCCCAACCTCATCGTCGCCGAGGCCGACATCACCGGCCTGCCGGAGAACGCGATCGGCGAGGCGTTCGACCTGACCCTGCTCGCGCGCTCATAGCGGTCGGTTTCTCCGGGACCCGTCGCGATGCTGCTCCGGGTGCTCGAGCGGGTGGGTGTCCTCGTCGCGAGCCTGGTCGTGTCGTCGGTGCTGGTCTTCGCTTTCCTCGCCGCACTGCCCGGTGACCCGGCCCGGATCGCACTCGGCGTCAACGCGACGGAGGAGTCGGTCGCGGCCTTGCGAGCGGACTTCGGGCTCGACCGTTCGCTGCCCGTGCAGTACCTCGACTGGGCCGGCGGGATGCTCACCGGCGACCCGGGCGTCTCGTACGTCTCCCGCGCCGAGATCGGGCCGCAGCTCGCCGACCGGCTGCAGGTGACGCTATGGCTGGTCGCCACGGCGACGGTCATCGCGGTCGTCTTTGCGCTGCCCGCCGGGATGGTGATGGCGGTGCGCCACCGTCGGCTGTCGGGACTGTTGCTCGCGGGCATCTCCCAGATCGGCGTGGCCGTGCCCGCGTTCCTCGCCGGGATCCTGCTCGTCACTGTGTTCGCGGTGCAGCTGCGCTGGCTGCCGGCCAACGGCTGGACACCGCCGATCGAGGACCCTGTCATGTTCGTCAAGCAACTCGCGTTGCCCTCGCTGTCGCTGGGGCTGGTGCAGGGCGCGGTGCTCACGCGGTACGTACGGTCGGCGGTGCTCGACGTATTGCGCGAGGACTTCCTGCGGACCGCCCGGTCCAAGGGCCTCACGCCGTACCGGGCACTGAGCCGGCACGGGCTGCGCAACGCGATGGTGCCGGTCCTCACGGTCATCGGCCTGCAGCTCGCCACGCTGCTCGTCGGCGCCGTGGTGGTCGAGCGCGTCTTCGTCATCCCCGGCCTCGGCAGCCTGCTGCTTGACGGCGTTGCGAATCGCGACCTGCTCCTCGTCCAGGCGGTCGTCATGGTGCTCGTCGTCGCCGTCCTGCTCGTGAACTTCCTCGTCGACGTCTTGTACGTCGTGGTCGACCCGCGGCTGCGCCGAGCATGAGCGACCCCGCGCTCGGGACCCCGCGGCCGCCGGACTCGGTCGTCGGGCCGGTCACACCGGGCGCCGCCGCGGTGGGGCGTCGCTGGAACGGCAGCCTCGTCGCCGGGCTGGTGCTCGTCGGCCTCGTCGTGCTGGTCGCTCTCGTCTCGTTCGCCTGGACCCCGTACAACCCGACGCGCGTCGACGCCCCGTCTCGCCTGCTCGGGCTGTCCGGCGACCACTGGTTCGGGACCGACCGCTTCGGCCGTGATGTCGCGAGCCAGCTGATGGTGGGTGCGCGTACGACGTTGTTCGTCGGGGTGATCGCCGTCGGCGTCGCCGCCGCGATCGGGGTTCCGCTCGGCGTGGTCGCGGCGATGACATGGTCACGGCTCGGCGAGCTGATCATGCGGGTGAATGACCTGCTGCTCGCGTTTCCGGCGCTGCTGCTCGCGATCATGTTCGGCGCTGTGTACGGCGCCAGCACGCTGACCGCGATGGTCGCGATCGGCATCGCGACGGTGCCGAGCTTCGCCCGCGTGGCGCGGAGCAGTGCGCTGCAGGTGATGGGGACCGAGTACGTCATGGCCGCTCGCGTCGCCGGTCGTCGACCGTCGGCGATCGCCGTACGCCACGTCCTGCCCAACATCGCCGGCATCGTCATCGTCCAGGCATCGGTGTCGTTCGCCATCGCGATCCTGGCCGAGGCGGCGCTGTCTTTCCTGGGGCTGGGGACGCCTCCGCCGACGCCGTCGTGGGGGCGGATGCTGCAGGAGAGCCAAGACCTGCTGTACGTCGCCCCCCGCCTCGCGGTCGTGCCCGGCATCGCGATCGCGGTCGCGGTCCTCGGGTTCAACCTGCTCGGCGACGGGCTGCGGGACCGGTACGACCCGAAGCTCGAGGACCGGCGCTGATGAGCGGAGCGAATCCGAAGGAGCTGATGAGCGGAGCGAATCCGATGGAGCTGATGAGCGGAGCGAGCGAGACAGCGCAGGTGAGTCGCGCACCTGGCGCCGAGTCTTTCAGCGAACTCGTGCTCGAGGTCAGCCGCCTGAACGTCGGCACGAGCGACATCCCGCTGGTCAAGGAGGTGGACCTGACCATCCGCCGCGGTGAGCGGGTCGGCCTCATCGGGGAGTCGGGCTCAGGCAAGACGCTGACGGCCCTGGCGGTCATGGGTCTGCTGCCGGAGGGTGTGGAGGCGACGGGATCTGCGCGCTTGGCGGGAGTCGACCACGAGCTCATCGGCGCGAGCGAGCGACGGATGGCCCACGTGCGCGGTCGCGTGATGTCGATGGTGTTCCAGGAGCCGATGACCGCGCTGAACCCGGCGATGCGCGTCGGCGCCCAGGTCGCCGAGGTCATGACGATCCACGAGACCCGCGCGAGCAGCGCCGCCCGCGACGCGGCCGTCGACCTCCTGGGCCAGGTCGGCCTGCCCGACCCGGCGCGCCTGGCCCGGGCGTACCCGCATCAGCTCTCCGGGGGTCAACGCCAGCGGGTTGTCCTCGCGATCGCGCTGGCGAACGACCCGCCGCTGCTCATCTGCGACGAGCCGACGACCGCCCTCGACGTCACTGTCCAGGCGCAGGTGCTCGAGCTCATCGTCAGCGGTGTGGAGGCTCGCGATGCGGCGCTGCTGTTCATCACGCACGACCTCGCCGTGGTGGCGAGCGTGTGTGAGCGGGTGCTGGTGATGTACGGCGGGCGCGTGGTCGAGGCGGGTCCGGTGGGCGAGGTGCTGACCGCTCCTCGCCACCCGTACACCCAGGGACTCCTGTCCGCCTCGGACCTCGAGCGGGTCGACGACCGCGGCCGGCTCGTCACGATCCCGGGCTCGGTGCCGCCCGCTGGCAGGTTTCCCGCGGGCTGTGTCTTCCGCAACCGCTGCCCGCGGGCGACCGAGGTCTGCGAGACCGTGCCGCCGTGGACGCGGGACGGCCCGATTCATGGCGCAGTGGACAGCCCAGTCGCCGGCCCGGTCACTGGCCCGGTCACTGGCCCGGTCACTGGCCCTATCACCGGCCGGAGCACCAGCACAGAGAGCGGGTTCGCCTGCTTCCATCCCCTCACCCCGGCCGCGCCGGAGCCCGCCTCGGTCGCAGTCGGTGGGAGGCCGAGACGTACCGCCCCGCCAAAGCGGGCGGCGGCCAGCCGGGTGGGAGTCAACCTTCAGGGCGGCGCGATCATCAGCGTGCGGGACCTGCGCCGTGACTACCGGCGGCCTAGGGCATCGCTGCTGCACGCGGGGCCGGTGGTGCACGCGCTGCGCGGTGTCGGCTTCGAGGTGGATCCGGGCGAGCGCTTCGGGATTGTCGGGGAGTCCGGCTCGGGCAAGTCGACGTTGCTGCGGCTGCTGGCCGGTCTTGAACAGCCGACATCGGGTGAGGTCAACGTCCTGGGTCGCTCCCTCGTCGGCGCCCGCGAACGGCAGCTCGGCTTCCTCCGGGAGGAGTTGCAGCTCGTGTTCCAGGACCCGATGGGCTCGCTGGACCCGCGGATGCGCGTACGCGACATCGTCGCCGAGCCGCTCGTGGCCCAGGGCAGGCGGGACGTCGCAACCCGGGTCGCCGAGGTGCTCGATGCGGTGGGCCTGTCGCCGGACGCGGCCGACCGCTACCCGCACCAGTTCTCTGGCGGGCAGCGGCAGCGGATCTCGATCGCCCGTGCGTTGGCACCGGACCCGAGCATCCTGGTCGCGGACGAGCCGGTCAGCGCCCTCGACGTCTCGCTGCGGGCACAGGTCCTCAACCTCATCTCCGACCTGGTCGAACGTCTCTCGCTGACGCTGGTCTTCGTCTCGCACGACCTCGCGGTCGTACGGCATCTGTGCGAGCGCGTGGCCGTGATGCACGACGGGGAGATCGTTGAGCTCGGGCCTACCGAGCGCGTCTACACCGCACCCGAGCACCCGTACACCCAACGGCTCGTCGCCGCCGTGCCCACACTTCGGCGGTCGCTCGCCGGCAACGGGAAAGCGTGATCGACTGGCCGACTCCAGCAGCTGGTCAGCTGAAAGCCAGCCGCTGTATTGGTAGGCGCTCCAGGCACGTTCGAGCACGAGTGTGGGTCGATCTCGGGCAGGACGCGGGCGAGCGGTGTTCCATCAAACCGTTGACAGGGCTATGTCCGGTGGCTAAGTTGGTCATCTGCCTAAGTCATACGGCTAAGGTATAAATGCGCGATCGGACAAGGGGCTGCCGCCTTGACTCAGACAATCGATGAGACACGCCTGGTGGGTTTCAGAGTCGCCGAGTCGCCGCTCCACATGGTGCTCGAGGCGAAGCCATAAGTCGCCCGATGGCCGCCTCCCCCGCCCGCCGCCAGACCACCTCCTCCGTGCTGGACGCAGCGGAGAGCCTGCTCGTCGACGTCGGGCACGCCGGTGTCACCGTCCGGGCGCTCGCGGAGCGGGCCAGCGTCAACCAGGGTCTCATCCACTACTACTTCGGCTCCATGGAAGAGGTTCTGGTCCAGACGCTCGAGCGGTTCACCGAGCGGCTGATAGAGCGCCAGGTGGCGATGTACGCCGGTCCCGAGCCGTTCGTCGTCAAGTGGCGGCGGGCGATGACGTACCTCGGCGAGGACTTCGAGTCCGGCTACCAAAAGGTCTGGCTGGAGCTGCAGGCGCTCGCCTGGAACCGTCCCGACCTGCGCGACCGGGTGGCCAAGGTGCTCGAGCGGTGGGTCGACGTGCTGAGGCCGGCATTCCTGACAGGCATGGAGGAGCTCGGTATCGACCCGAGCCGGATGCCGGTCGACGCGCTCGTCGCGCTGGTGGCGACCTTCAACCAAGGCGTCATGATCGAGCGGCTCGTCGGAGCTGACTCTGGACACGCGCCGCTGCTCACCTGGATTGACAACTGGCTCACCGAGCAGGAGGGGTCAACGGATGCGAGCACGTGAACCCGACCACGCGGGCCTGGTCGACCGTGATGGCGTGAAGCTCGCGTATGAGGTGTTCGGGTCGGGGACACCGACAGTCCTCCTCATGCCGACCTGGTCGATCATCCACTCGAGGTTCTGGAAGCTGCAGGTCCCGTATCTCGCCAGACACTTCCGGGTGGTCACTTTCGACGGACGCGGATGTGGCCGCTCGGACCGGCCCGCCGGCTCGGAGGCCTACGCGGACAGCGAATTCGCGGCCGACACAGTGGGTGTGCTGGACGCGACGCAGACGGACAGTGCCGTGCTCGTCGGCCTGTCCCTCGGCTGCCCCTGGGCGCTGCAGGTCGCGGCCGAGCACCCCGATCGTGTGCTCGGGGTGATGGCGATCGGATCCGCCGCGCTCAAGACCGCCTCGAGCGAGGCGGATCATCGCCGACCTGTCTGGGATGAGCTGGACGAACGGCCCGAGGGCTGGTCGAAGTTCAACCGCCGTTACTGGCTCGAGGGGGGATACGCCAGCTTTCTCGGCTTCTTCTTCGAGGAGATGTTTCCTGAACCGCATTCCACGAAGCAGATCGAGGACACGATCGGGTGGGGACACCAGATCGATCCAGCCACGCTTGTGGACACCGTCGAGGGAGGTTCGGCGTACCGCAACCCCCGGTTCGACGACGTGATCCGGAACGTACGCTGCCCGGTTCTTGTGGTCCACGGCGATGATGACCGGATCCGACCGCACCGGGAAGGCGTCGCCCTCGCTGATCTGACCGGCGCCTCCATGGTGACCGTCGGCGGTGGAGGGCACGGCCAGCCCGGACGCGACCCCGTCTTGATCAACCGGCTCGTTCGGGACTTCGTCGGCCGGGTGGCGCCTGCGCCGACACGTACAGCGTGGACGCGTGCCGTCCGCAGGCCGAAGCGCGCGCTCTACCTGTCGTCGCCGATCGGTCTCGGACATGCCCGGCGCGATGTCGCCATCGCGCACCACCTTCGGGCGCTGCACCCGAATCTTCAGATCGACTGGCTCGCGCAACATCCGGTGACCAAGTTTTTGGAGGGGGCCGAGGAGATGGTGCACCCGGCCTCCGCGTGGCTAGCGTCCGAGTCGGCCCACGTGGAGGCGGAGGCCGGAGAGCACGATCTGCATGCATTCCAGGCGATACGCCGGATGGACGAGATCCTCGTCAACAACTTCATGGTCTTCAACGACGTCGTCGAGGAGACCCCGTACGACCTGGTCGTCGGCGATGAAGCCTGGGACGTCGACTACTTCCTCCACGAGAATCCTGAGCTCAAGCGCTTCGCGTTCGCGTGGCTCACCGACTTCGTCGGTTGGCTGCCGATGGCAGGCGGCGGCGCGACAGAGGCTGCGCTCATTGCCGACTACAACGCCGAGATGCTCGAGCAGCGGGCGCGCTACCGCCGCATTCGCGACCGCTCGATCTTCGTGGGAGACCCCGACGATGTCGTCCCCGACACGTTCGGCCCAGGCCTGCCGGCGATACGGAGCTGGACCGAGGAGAACTTCGACTTCGCCGGCTATGTCACCGGCTTCGACCCCATGGGGCTCGACGATCGTGATGCACTGCGCGACGAGCTCGGCTATCGGCCGGACGAGCGGCTGTGCGTCGTGACGGTCGGGGGGTCGGGAGTCGGCGGCTCCCTGCTGCGCCGGGTCCTTGAGGCGGCTCCGATCGCTCGACGTCTCGTGCCAGAGCTGCGATTCCTCGTCGTCACCGGCCCTCGGATCGACCCTGCGTCGTTGCCCCAGCACGACGGCGTCGCCGTACGCGGCTATGTCCCGGATCTGCACCGCCACCTTGCGGCGTCCGACGTCGCCGTCGTCCAAGGCGGTCTCACTACCTGCATGGAGCTCACCGCGAGCCGGCGACCGTTCCTCTACTTCCCGCTTGCCAACCATTTCGAGCAGCAGCGACATGTTGCGCACCGCCTGGACCGCTACGGCGCCGGTCGGCGGATGGACTACGCCCACGCGGGGCCGGAGGACATCGCCGTGGCGATCGCGCACGAGCTGGCCCGCACGGTCGACTATCTGCCCGTGCCTTCCGACGGGGCGGCCACAGCCGCGCGCATGCTGGCAGAGCTGATCTAGGCCAGCGTTGACATCGCTGCGCTCGCCGAGCCGGGGGCGCCGTCCCCAGCTCGTAGGGCTGGGTCACGGAGCGCGGCGGTCCCTCGCTAGAGCGTGCACGGCGTCGCTGCCGAGGACGACGTTGCCGGCACGAACCGCCTCCTGTACGACCCGAGAGGTGACGAGTGAGAGCGTCGGGCGCCTCGGCGCTCCCCACCGGTTCGAATGTCGACGTTCGAGGATCGCCCATGAGGACGTCCTCCAGACCCGCGGTTCGCAACGCCTCGTACACACCGTTGCTGAGTGACTCCCGGTGGCAGCTTGGCATTACCGTCCGACAGTGGACAGCCGCCTCAGGGCACCGGGACTTCGGCAAGACTTCATGCCGTCGTGTGGTCGGCACTCTCGTTGGCCAGCAGCGTGAAACCGATCGCGGCGCAGCTCCGCGAGGTCGGCGCCTAAAGCACGGTGCCGACGTCGGGGTCGAGCCCGTCGGCGTACGAGGCGAGGCAGCCGAGATCATCGGCAGCCGCGCTCCTGCTTAACGTTGGACAGCGACGGGTGCAGCAACCGCCTCTGCTTAACTTAACCTTGCACAGCTAATCGTCGTCGACGAGCTCCGACGGCGCGAAGGACACCGTGAAGGGGACCTGGACGTCGAGCAGGTGATCTCCTTGGACGCTGATCGCCTCGTGGTAGAAGCCGTTGGGGCCCAGCTCGTACACGAGGACAGAGGGCTCCAGCGGGTCTACAACCCAATAGTGCGCGACCCCCGCGGCCGCGTAGCTGGAGGGCTTGAGGAGCTGGTCGATGCGGCGAGTGCTGGGGGAGAGCACCTCGACGGCGAGCACCGGCGCTGCTGGTAGGGCACGCGCGGTGAGGTCTCTGCGCCGAGCCACCAGCACGTCAGGCTGCAGCACCGTGTCGTCGGCGAGCACAACGTCGAACGGCGCGATGATCACCCGCAGCTCCGGAGGTCGCGCCTCCTCCAGGATCCGCCAAAGCCGGGAGACCACGGTCTGGTGGGCGTATGACGGGGCAGGCGTCACCAGCAGCGCACCGTCGAGCAGCTCGTACCGGTGCCCGTCATCGGGCATCTTCGCGAGATCGGCCCTGGCGAGCGGACGGCTCCACGGCAATGTGCTCACGTCGCCCATGGTGCCCCCTCCACGCGCCGGTCGGCCACATCCATCGAGAATGCCCGAATCGACGGCCGGCGTCGCACGCCGTCCACAGGGGCTCAGTACGTCGACTGCTCCCGGATCCTGTGAACGACGTCGAAGGGGACGTTCGTCCCGGGTAACCCGCACGCCGAGATGGTTAGGACGGATGTGCGCTGCATCGAGTAGGACGTGATGATGGAGCCGTTAGACGGCGCAGCGCTCGTATGCGCGGAGCAGCTGGGATCGGAAGATCGGCTGGTGAAGTCGGATGCGAGTGATCCGCTCGACGTAACGCCGTTGCGTCAGCGGATCGCGGTGGGCTTCAGGGTCGGTGAGCCAGTGTCGCTGCTCCTCGTCGAGCGCGATGGTGAATGGGCGCGGCGCGCCGACCCTCGAGGGAGAAGACTGCAGGACACGCAAACGGGGTCCGGGTGCTCGAAGCTCTGCTGGTCGAGAAAAAGGCGCAGCACAGGCGTCGCGGTCACGCCCAGGAGCGCTCGAGATCCCCCTTGGCTTGGGCCTCGATGGGTCGACGCTCTGCATGCGCCACCTGGTGGATAGCCCGGCAGTGGTCGCGGACATGCAGCCAGTCCCGAGACTGGCCGCCGTCGCCGTCGCCGCTCCGGGATGCGCTGATCGGCCGGATCCCCGTCGTGTTGCGCAGCGAGCTGTACGCGATCTCGGCCTTGGCTGGTGCACTGATCGTGGTCATCACGGACCGGCTCGGGGTGTTCGGTGTCCCTGCCGCCATTGGCGCGGCGACGCTCTGCTTCACCATCCGGATGCTCGCGGTCTGCTTCAGCCTCAACGCTCCTGCCCCACCCGGCACGGGGGCCGACTGAAACAACGCAGCATCGCGGCCGACGACAAGAGGTGACCGGCTAGCAACCGAACCGCAGGCGTCGGCCAGTCTCGGTCGGCCAGTCTCGGTCGGCCAGTCTCGGTCGGCCGGTTTCAGTCGGCCGGTTGCAGTCGGCCGGTTTCAGTCGGCCGGTTGCAGTCGGCCGGTTTCAGTCGGCCGGTTTCAGTCGGCCGGTTTCAGTCGGCCAGGGCAACACGCTCAGCTCGCAGCACCGCCGCGTCGGCGGCCGCACGGCCGGCGACCCAGCCGTCCGCGTTACCGATGGAGTACGAGCGGGTCCTGAGGTCCGGGAAGAGCGTCTCGAAGGTGCCCTCCACGATGCGTTCCCGCTCGGCGAACACCGGCACCAGGTCCGTGCCCGCGGTGGCGACGGTCTCCTCCGCGCTGGCGCGCAGGCGTTCACCGATGCGACTGGCGTAGGAAATCAGGAACGACTGGCGGAACGACCGGGTCCGCGACTGGCCGTACGCACCGACGCGCCGCCCGGAGACCAGCATCGCCGTCGTGGCCTGCACCATCAGCGACGTCGTGAGCAGCTCCACGATGTCGAGATCGAGCTCGTCCCCAACGACCGTGACGAAGCCGAGCTGAGCAGACGACACGGAGCGGCACCGGTTGGCGCTGGACACCTCGGCGACGAGGAGGCACTTGGCGGAGACGTACGGCTGGTCGAGCCAGATGCGGCGGGCGCCGGGCAGCATCACGACGTCAGCGTCGACATCGAGCATCGTCTGCTCGATCGCGTAGCGGCTCATCAGCTCCTGCGCCTTGGCGGACAGCGACTCGGCTTCCTCGGGGAAGTCCGTCGACTCAGCCTTCGCCAGCAGCGCCCGGACCCGGCCGAGCATCCTCTCGTCGACCTGCTTGCGTGCACGCCCGCCGCTCACCCGAGCAGTCCCCGGCGGCGCCAGGATCGAGGCGAGCCGCGGCAACGTCCTGAACATCGCCAGCAGCTCGATCGCCGTCTCCAAAGCGGTCACGCGGTCAACAGCGTGCCGGTCGAGCCATTGGCTCAGATGCGGTCGACCCGTGTCCCACCACTGCTCCGCCTCGAGCTCGTCGAGCTGCGCAATCCAGCGCGGGTCGATCGCCTCTCTCGCGTACGTCGCGCTGTCAGTCGCGATCACATCCACGACGAGTGCGGCGGCGAGGTCGGACTGCGTCCGGCGCGCCACCTGGAAGAGGTCCTCAGGGAGCCACCCGGCCACCCACACCAGACGCAGGACCGACTGCAGCACCTGAGCGACCGCCGAGTCGACGACGCGGGTCGAGGTGACGTACGGCTGACGACACAGGGCCGACGCGCACTCGCGCGCGGAGGTCGGATGCCCGCCCGCGCGCGCCTCCGCGGCCGCCCGGACGGCGTCGATGACGACGTCGAGCGGCGTCTGGGGCGCCGGAACCGCGCCGTACGGGTGGTCGTGACCCGATGATGGTCCGTGACTGGAGAAGTGCCTGGCGCCGAAGGGTCCCCCGGCGCCCGAACCACCGCCGTGCGGCGCCCCGGCACGTTTCTGCCGAGCGTCGCGCTTGCTCTTGCTGTTCCTGCCCATTCCCGCCAACCCTCCGCGTCGCGCCAGCAGGCCGGCAGCCTGCTGGATGACGGCCATGCTGCCCGAGCTCTCCGACGATTCCGGCTGGCCTCGCCGACCTGGGGACACCCGTGCAGAATCGGCCCGGTGGGGACCATCGACGTGGACGTGGTAGCGGTGATCGAGCTGACGCGAGCGCTCGTCCGGCTCCGGACGGTCAACGAGCCCTCGACCGGCACCTCCGAGGCGTCGGCTGCTGAGCTCGTCGCCACAACGATGCGCGGTTTCGGCTGGCGCCCCGAGGTGGTCGAGGTCGCGCCCGGCCGGCCGAACGTCGTCGCCGTGGTCGAGGGCCGCGGCGGCCCGGGACCGACGCTCATGTTCGAGGGTCACACCGACGTGGTGACCGAGGGCGACCTGTCGAGCTGGACGTTCGACCCGTACGGCGCGGAGCTGCGCGACGGGCGCATCCACGGACGCGGCAGCGCGGACATGAAATCCGGCCTCGCCGCCATGATCCATGGCGTTCGCGCCCTCGAGTTGGCAGGTCCGTTCCCCGGCAGGGTCGTCGTCGCCGCGCTCGTCGACGAGGAGGGACTGATGCTCGGGGCCAAGCACTTCGCGCGGACCCCCCTGGCCGCCGAGGTGGACGGCGTGATCGTGTGCGAGCCCGAGGCGGGCGAGGTGTGCGCGACCGCCAAGGGCGCTATCCGGATCCGGGTCGACGTCACCGGCGTCATGGCGCACGGCGCGATGCCGCAGCACGGGCGAAACCCGCTGCCGGCCCTCGCCGGCATTGTCAGCGGGCTCGGCGCCGTCGAGCGGCGGCTGCAGGCTGAGCACAGCGAGCACGAGCTGCTCGGCTGGTGCTACCTCACGCCGACGGTGCTGACTGCGGGGGACCTCGACCAGATCAACGTCATACCGGCACACGGTTCGGTCGCCATCGACGTCCGTACGGTGCCCGGTGTCGACCACGACCGGGTGCTCGACGACGTACGGGCGCTGGCCGAGTCGGTCGTGCAGCCGTGCGGGCTGGGTGTCGAGGTGGTTGTCGTGGACGATCGGCCCGCCGTGGAGACTCCGAGGGACCATCCGGTGGTCGCGGCACTCGCGGCGGCGCACCGAGCCGTCACCGGAGAAGAGCCGCGGTTCGGCGGTGTGCCCGGCGCCACCGACGGCACCATCCTCACCAGGGAGGCCGGGCTCGCCACGGTCGTCTACGGCCCGGGCGGGAAGTGGATCGCCCACCAGGTGAACGAGTTCGTCGACGTTTCCGAGATCGTGACCTGCGCCCGCGTGTACGCCGAGGCGGCTCGTCTGTTCCTGACCGCCTGACCGCCTGACCGCCTGACCGCCTGACCGCCCGACCGCCTCACCGCCTCACCGCTTGACCGCTTGACGTCCGAGGCCGACGTCGCCGCTGCGAAGGTCACCCGCACCCCGCCCACAACGACCGGCGCCACGAGACAGGACCCGCCCGCAAGACGGCGTGTAGGACACTGCAACCCCGCCCTCCCGCAAGCGACACGACGTGGACGACGACACGCCGCGACGCCCAGCGATCTCGCGTCAATTGCGGAAGGGGCGGGATGGGCGACGGGGGAGAGGGTTGTGTCAGGCGACGACGTGGACTACGGGCGGCTGTTCCGTCTGGACGGCCGTCGTGCCGTCGTGGTCGGAGCCGGGAGCGGGATCGGCAGGGAGTCGGCGCGGGCGCTCGCCGCGCACGGCGCGGAAGTTCTCTGCGCGGACATCGACCTCGCCGCCGCGGACGCCACCGCGGCAGGTGGGGAGGGGATGGCGTCGTACGCCCTCGACATCCTGGACCGCACCGCCGTACGCGCCGCTGCTGCCGACCTCGACCCGGTCGACATCCTCGTCTTCACGACGGGTGTCAACGTCCGCAAGCGGATCCTCGACTACGGCGAGGACGAGTTCGACCGCGTGATCGCACTCAATCTCCGGGGCGCGTTCGACCTCGTCCGCGCCTTCGCGCCCGGCATGGTCGCCCGCGGGAGGGGCTCGATCATCGGGATGTCCTCGATCCGATCGCTCGTGGTCGAGCCGGGTCAGGGTGTGTACGCCGCGACCAAGGCGGGCCTGGTGCAGCTGCTCCGCGCAACCGCCGCCGAGCTCGGACCGCACGGCGTACGCGCCAACGCGGTCGCCCCCGGCGTCGTCGAGACACCGCTGACCGCGCCGATCATGGCTGTGCCGGCGTGGTACGACGCGTACGCCACCAAGAGCGCGCTGAAGCGCTGGGCCAAGCCGTCCGAGCTCGCCGGTGCGGTCGTGTTCCTCGCGTCGGACGCCGCCAGCTTCGTCACCGGCTCCGTGCTTTTCGTCGACGGCGGCTGGACGGCTGTCGACGGGCGCTTCGACCCACCGGGATGACAGAGCCGATACGCAACGGGTCCGTCCGTCACGATCGAGGGATCGGCGCCGGGGCCGACATGTCGCTGACGTTGCACCGGCGACCAAGCGGGTACATGGTGCGTCGATGGAGATCGTCGTCGGACCCCTGCTGCGCTACGTCGACGAGACGACCGCGACCATCTGGCTCGAGACGGACGCGCCGTGCGCCGTACGCATCCTCGACACCGAAGCCGGGACGTTCACGGTCCACGGCCACCACTACGCGATCCTCGACATCACTGGCCTGACGCCCGGGTCCTCCACGCCGTACGAGGTCCACCTCGACGGCGAGCGCGCCTGGCCGCAACCCGGCGACGACCTGCCGCCGTGCCGGATTCGTACGGTCGACCCGAGCCGACCGTTGCGCCTTGTGTTCGGGTCCTGCCGGACGAGCGTGCCGCACGATGCCGAGTTCAACGCGGTCCACGGTGTGGACGTCCTGCGGGGCTTCGCCGCGCAGTGCGGCACACGGCCCGACGGCGAGTGGCCCGACGCCGTGTTGCTGCTCGGCGACCAGGTGTACGCCGACGCCCCGTCCCCGCAGATGCTCGAGTTCATCAAGGCCCGTCGCGATGTCGATGAGCCACCTGGCGAGGAGCTGAAGGATTTCGAGGAGTACACCCAGCTGTACCGCCTCGCCTGGTCGGACACGACGATCCGGTGGGCGCTGTCCACGCTCCCCATGATGATGATCTTCGACGATCACGACATCCGCGACGACTGGAACACCTCCGCGCAATGGCGTGAGCAGATGGCGGCGCTGCCCTGGTGGCGCGACCGCATCGTCGGCGGCCTCGGCGCGTACTGGCTCTACCAGCACCTTGGAAACATGCCCCCTGACGAGCGGCGTACGGACGCGGTCCTGCAGCAACTGCTCGCGTGCGGCGGCGACGGCGGCGAGATCCTCGACGCGTTCGCGACCGCGGCCGACAGCGACCCGGAGAGCAACCGGTGGAGCTATGTGCGGGACTACGGCCGCAACCGGCTCGTCGTGCTCGACTCGCGCTGTGGCCGCGTGCTCACGCCCGGGCGCCGCACCGTGCTCGACGACAAGGAGTGGGCCTGGTTCGAGGAGCAGGCGACGGGCGACGTCGACCACCTCCTCATCGGTACCTCGCTGCCATACCTCCTGCCGCTCGGGCTGCACGACCTGGAGCGGTGGAACGAGGCGACCGCCGACGGCCGCTGGGGAAGCGCCGTCGCGGGCTGGGCGGAGAAGGTCCGCCAGGGTGTGGACCTCGAGCACTGGGCGGCGTTCCACGACTCGTTCGAGAAGATGGCGCAGCTCCTCGGCGAGCTCACCTCGGGCCGGCGCGGTCGTTCACCAGCCACCGTGGTGTTCCTGTCCGGTGACGTGCACTACTCCTACCTCATGCGCGCGCGGACCCGCCTGCCCAGGCAGGACACGGCGATCTTCCAGGCGGTG
>Ga0136634_10000367_pt1 | contig 20884 bp, 22 predicted proteins | sample AntDrymUQ8332106_2_FD_104654 | JGI IMG/M metagenome (GOLD analysis project Ga0136634, IMG submission 104654) | Polar desert sand microbial communities from Dry Valleys, Antarctica - metaG UQ833 (21.06) | ecosystem: Environmental > Terrestrial > Soil > Desert | place: Antarctica: Dry Valley... | reverse complement strand
TGGGCCGCGTCACGCTCAACCCGATCAAGCACATTGACCCCATCGGCACGATCGCGCTGCCACTTGGCATGGTGATCCTGACCGGCTTCATGTTCGGCTGGGCCAAGCCCGTGCCCGTGGACTGGTCCAGCCTGCGACGGCCCAAGCGCGACATGATCTGGGTCGCCGCGGCGGGGCCAGCAGTGAATCTGGTGATGGCGATTTTGTGGGCGATCTTGTTCCGGTTGCTGCAGGCAGCGGAGGTTGAAGAGCGCTTCTTCTTTGAAATGGCGCGCGCGGGGATTCAGGTGAATCTGGTTTTCATGGCGCTTAACCTGCTGCCGATCCCGCCGCTCGACGGTGGCCGAATCGTTAGTGGGCTCCTGCCGCAGAAGCTTTCGATCGCGTATTCGCGCATCGAACCGTTCGGACTTTTCATCATCATCGGCCTGATGTTCGCCGGTGCCTTGAACTTTTTGTTGAAGCCGTTCCTTGCAATCGGCGAAGCAATCGTGAGCGTTTTCATCTGATGTTTGCCGATCGCGTTTTATCGGGCATGCGCCCGACCGGAGCGCTGCATTTAGGCCACTATCACGGGGTCTTGAAGAACTGGGTGCGGCTGCAGGAAAAGCATCCGTGCCTTTTCTTTGTTGCCGATTGGCATGCGCTGACGACCCACTACGAGCAAACACAACGAATCAACGCCGACGGTGTGGACTTGGTGATCGACTGGCTTGCATCCGGTGTGGATCCCAGCAAGGCAACGATCTTCATTCAATCGCGCGTTCCTCAGCATGCAGAGCTTTTCTTGTTGCTTGCAATGGCGACGCCTCTGGGATGGCTCGAGCGCGTGCCGACGTACAAGGATCAGCAGCAGAAACTATCCGACCGCGACCTGTCGACGTATGGTTTTCTGGGTTATCCGTTGATGCAGGCCGCCGACATTCTGGTTTACCGATCGACGCTGGTACCGGTTGGCGAGGACCAGGTGCCGCATATCGAGATGACGCGCGAGATTGCGCGTCGCTTCAATCATGTGTTCGGTGCCGAACCCGACTTCGAGGCCAAGGCCAAGACGGCGGTCCGCAAGCTTGGCGGTGACGCCAAAGGTTTCGAAGAATTGCGCACCCGTTATCAGCAGGAAGGCGACGCCGAAGCATTGAAGCGATCAAGGGCTATCGTCGATGCGGCAGCCCAGTTGACCCTCGAAGACCGCGAACGCTTGTTTGGCTACGCCGAGGGCGCGCATCGCGTCATCCTGCCCGAGCCGGCAGCGCTGCTGACGAAGGTCTCGCGGATGCCCGGGCTTGACGGCCAGCGGATGGCGAAAAGCTACAAGAACACGATTGCACTGCGCGAAGAACCCGAATCGGTCACGAAGAAAATTCGCACGATGCCGACTGATCCTGCGCGTGTGCGCCGCACCGATCCCGGAGAGCCGGAGCGGTGCCCCGTTTGGCCGCTGCACCAGGTGTATTCAGACGAGCCGACGCAACAATGGGTGCAAAGCGGTTGCCGGACTGCCGGCATCGGATGTCTCGAATGCAAGCAGCCTGTGATCGACGCGATCGTGCGTGAACTCGCGCCGATGCGCGAGCGCGCGCAGCGCTTTCTCGATCAGCCGGGGCTGGTGCAGGACATTGTTGCCGACGGCTGCGACAAGGCGCGGGCGATGGCAGAAGAAACCATGCGTGAGGTCCGTGCTGCGATGGGGCTGGTGCCAGCGGGCTGAGCGCCGCGGCCGGGGCATTACGGGATCGATTCCAATGCCGCGGCTGTGAACGGCGGCAGGCACAGCATTCCGAGCGTGTGAAATCGTATTGGATCAAGTGTGACTGTCTCCAGCATGGGATGCCCGTCGTCGTTTGATGCTTCAGGTGATCGGGCCGAGCGCGATGCCGGCGGTTCGCCACCGTCGCTTTGGGTTGAGCGATGGGCACGCGGCGTGCCGCCGGGCAGCCGCGTGCTCGATGTCGCGTGCGGTGGTGGGCGCCATGCGCTGCTGTTTGCGCAACGTGGTTGCACCGTCACGGCTGTGGATCGCGACCGGACGCTGGCGTCCGCGTTTGAGAACTCCAACGTTAAATTTGTCGCCGCCGATCTGGAGGCGGCGCCGTGGCCACTGGGCAATGCACGGTTTGACGTCATCGTCGTCACCCATTATCTGCACCGGCCCCTGTTTCCAATGCTGCGCGCTGCGCTGGACTTAGGTGGCATGCTGATCTACGAAACATTCTCAGCTGGCAACGCGGCGTTCGGCAGGCCAACGAATCCGGACTTCCTGTTGAATCCGCGGGAGCTGCTCGATGAATTCGGCGCCGACATGCACGTCATAGCGTTCGAGGATGGATTCACTGCACAACCCAAGCCGGCCATGGTGCAACGCATTGTGGTTCGCAACCTGGGGTCGAGCGCAGTCCTGCCTTCCGACCTTTGCTCGCTGTAACAGCCGGTTCGAGGGTCGGCGCGCTGTAGAATCCTGCGCTTCCTAATGCGCACCAGTACGCAATCTCTGAATGATCAAAGGCAGCATCGTTGCGATCGTGTCGCCTATGCACGAAGACGGCTCGCTCGACTTCGACGCCTATCGCCGCCTGATCGATTGGCACGTCGAAGAGGGCACGCAGGCCATCGTTGCGGTGGGCACGACTGGCGAGTCACCGACGGTCAGTCCTGCCGAGCATGGAGAGCTGATCCGTGTAGCGGTCGAAGCCTCACGCGGACGGATTCCGGTCATTGCGGGTACGGGTGGAAACTCGACCCGCGAAGCAGTCGAGCTGACTCAGCACGCGAAGAGCGTTGGAGCCGATGCGACGTTGCAAGTTGTGCCGTACTACAACAAGCCGACGCAGGAGGGGCTGTACCAACATTTTCGGACGATCGCCGAAACCGTCGACTTGCCGGTAATTCTGTACAACGTGCCCAGCCGCACCGTGGCCGATCTTGCGACGGAGACAACGCTGCGACTGTCGCAGGTACCCGGGGTGATTGGGTTGAAGGATGCGACTGGCGATATGGCTCGAGCGGCCGAGCTGCTGAAACATCTTCCTACTGATTTTGCGCTTTACAGCGGCAACGACGACAGCGCATTGGCGATGATGCTGATGGGTGGGCATGGCGTGATTTCAGTCACTGCGAACGTCGCGCCGCGTCTGATGTCACAGATGTGTGCAGCGGCGCTTGCGGGCGACTTTGTTCAGGCGCGCAGGATCAATAGCCAGCTGCTGTCGTTGCACTTTAATTTGTTTGTCGAGCCGAATCCGGTTCCAGTCAAGTGGTCGCTGTGCAAGGCGGGCCGCATTCCAGGGGGTATCCGGCTACCGTTAATCGCGCTTTCAAAGCACAACGAAGCAATCGTGCACAGTGCGCTAAGAGAAGCCGGGCTTGCTTGAATTTGTTTTAGGAGTTGCAAAATGGTGCGATTGAAGTTTTTGCGTGCGGCGACATCTTGCGCGGCGGCAGTTATTGCTGTGCTGGTGGCCGGATGTTCGTGGACCGGCAGTTTGTTCACCTCGGACAAGGTGGCTTATGAAACCGCGCGTTCGCGGCAGCCGCTCGAGGTGCCGCCGGATCTGTCGCAGTTGCCGAGGGACGAGCGCTTCCTGGTTCCCGAACGTCCGCAGACAATCACGGCGTCGGGTCAGGGACAGCGTGCCGGTCCAACGTTTGCGGCAACGTCTGGTGCCGTTGTTCCCGCTGGGTCGGTGGCGCGGCTGGAGCGTCAGGGGAATCAACGTTGGCTCGCAGTTGAGCTGCCGCCTGAAAAAGCTTGGCCCGTGCTGCTGGACTTCTGGTCCAGTGTTGGATTGAGAATCGAAAAGTCGGATGCCAATGCGGGCGTGCTTGAAACCGCTTGGGCAGAGAACCGCGCGAAGCTGCCACAGGACATCATTCGGCGCACGTTGGGGCGAGTGCTCGATTCTGTTTACTCGACCAATGAGCAGGACAAGTATCGCGCGCGAATTGAGCGAACGGAAAAAGGCACCTCCGAGATTTATATCAGCCATCGTGGGATGGAAGAGGTGTTTACGAGCACGGCGCAGGACCGCACGAGCTGGCAGCCGCGAGCGTCGGACCCCGAGCTGGAGGCCGAGATGCTGCAGCGCCTGTTGGTTCGATTCGACGAACCGGGTAGACGAGTCGCCACGACGGCCCCGGCCGGTACTGGCGCGACGTCGGGGCTGTCGTCAACGAGTGCTGCGGCCTCGGTATCGGCTGCACCGCAGATTGCTCGCCTGATTAAATCGGCAGATGGACGGAACGAGCGCCTTGAAGTCGACGAAGCGTTTGATCGGGCGTGGCGGCGCATCGGCCTTGCGCTGGACCGTGGTGGATTCACCGTCGAAGATCGCGATCGTGCGAAAGGGTTTTATTTTGTGCGTTATCTCGATCCTGAGTTCGAGTCCAAAGCTAAATCAGAGCAGGGCTTCTTCAGCAAATTGTTCGGTCGCGAAAAGCCAGTTCAAGCACCGCAGTATCGCGTCGGTTTGACCGGGCAGAGCACGGCCAGGACCACAGTCCAGGTGTTCGATTCGACCGGCAAGGCTGAGGTCTCGACTGTCGGCGACCGGATTTTGAACTTGCTCAACGAGCAATTGAGGTAATTGCTATTTCGGGACTCGAATCGGCGATTCCCCTTTGGGTTCTCAGCCTGCCGCGCGCGAACGCCCCGACGTCGACCAGCGATGGGCGGGCCCATGACTTTCGTATTTGTGGCGCTCCGTGCTACGGATCTGCAGCCTAGGGTCGGGCAGCGCGGGTAACGCGCTCGTCGTTGAAGCGCGCGATGGTTTGTTCCACACGCGGATACTGGTCGACAACGGATTCAACGTTCGGCAGCTCGCGCGCCGGCTTGGAAGAGCAGGGCTCTCATTGCGTGATATCGATGCAATCGTCGTTACTCACGAACACTCCGACCACGTCAGTGGAGTTGCGCGCTTCGCATGCAAAGCAGGGATTCCTGTCTACTGTTCACGCGGCACCGCGCGGTCTGCACGTCTCGATGAGATCGGCTGTGAATTGCATACGATTCGCGCAGGTGTGCGCATCGAGTTGGGGCCCTTGGCCATTGACCCGTTTACCGTGCCACACGATGCCGCCGAACCTCTGCAATTTGTATTCTCAGACGGCGACCGGCGAGCCGGGCTTTTGACAGATGCGGGGCAGTGCAGCGAGCTGATTGTGCGTGCGTTGCGCCGTGTGCATGCGTTGCTGCTCGAGTGCAATCACGATGAAGACATGCTGCAGTCCGGCAGCTACCCATACTTCTTAAAAGCGCGCATCGGTGGGGCGTTCGGGCACTTGTCCAATGGACAGGCAGCGAACATTGTGCGAAAAGTTGATTGCACACGGCTCGGCTGGATTGCCGCCGCGCATCTGTCACGAACGAACAACACCCCCGACCTTGCGCGGCTGGCGCTTTCGGCAGCGCTGGATTGCCGTGCGGAAGAAATTGCGGTTGCTGATCAGGACAACGGACTGGCGTGGCGTGCTGTCTGATCCGCCAAAAAAACTACGAAAAAAAAGCCGGCAAGCGCCGGCTTCCTTATGCACCAACAAATTAAGGCTTGACTGGCGGGGACGCTTTTTTATTTGCGCTTTCCGCAGCGGTAGCAGCAGCCTTGTTCGCTTCGTCAACCGGATTGACTGCGGTGGGCTTCATCGGATCGGGTTTCATCGAATCTGATTTCATCGCATCAGCTGACGTCGTAGACGAAGTCGTACCCGATGTCGATGGAGTCATCGAAGATGTCGACGACGGCGCTGGCGCCGGTGTCATGGATGACGCAGGAGCTGGCGCAGGCGTCGGAGCAGGTGCTGGCGCTGGTGCAGGCGTCGGCGCGGGGGGTGGGGTTGGTTGTGTTTTGTTGCACGCGGCCAGCGCGACAACGACCATTGATGCAAGCAATAACTTATTCATTTGGACAAATCCTTCGTGGTTGAATCGGTAACGGTGTCTGGTTGGTATATTTTTTTGCGGCGAAAGCGCCGGCGAGTATAGCCGGACGGTTCGAGATCGGGCGCCAGACTTCGGCGACCGCTCCAAACCGTTGCGCTAACGAAACTAGCCTAGCCCCAGTGGAACCACAGGGAGGTTGTGCGCGGCCGCTTCCCAGCGCCGGCTGAACGCGGAAACCAGCGGCTGCACGTGCGGTTTGTTGTTGAGCCACAAGTGGCCCCGTGCCTGTGCGATAGGCTGCAGATCTAGGACTGTGGAATCGTCGGCGATCAGGGTGGCGTCGTCGCCGACTGGATCGTCGCTGGACGCCTCGCGCAACTCAAGTGCCAGTGGAAATCGCCGTTGCAAGGCGCGCAAACGCGCAGCACGCGTATCGAGCCAGTTCGTATCGTCCACCAGCAGCTTGACGCGTGCGTTGCGGTGAGCCAGGAGGAAACTCAAGAGCCGTTCGACCGCCTCTGGACGGGCAAGCTCGAAGATCGACAGGTCGGCGTGGATGCACAGAACGCGGCGTGTTGCCGCACCGATCGCATCCAATACCGCCGCCTGCGTTTCGGCGCGCGCCGTTATCAGCGTGCGCTTGGGAACCGGTTCTTCTGGCGGGGCATCGGCGGGGTCGGCGTCAGGATCCATAGTAAAGATAATGCCAATAGTTTGAAGCAAGTCAGCTTACGATGAACTACGCGCCCAGCGCGATCCAGCCGGCAGCGTGCCAGTCGTGCATCAGCTTCCATGCGGACTGCGGCATCTGCCTGACCGAGGCAGGAGGCAGTTTGCGGTCATCGGCCAATCTGCTCAATGCGGCAACCGCCTTCGTCGACAAAACAATGCACTCGCCGTTGATGCCCATCGCATTGCGCGAATGGATCATCCTTGTTTTCCGATCAAGCTTGATTCCCCGAGCGAGCGCAAACTTTTGAAACTTGGTTGCAGCCAACGGTTGCGCGGGCGTTTCAAAAATGACACTGGCCTTCGGCTCGCTCAAGTAACGCAGCAGGAAGCGCTCGGTGTCTGCACGTGTTGGGCGATGTTGCGCGAGCTTCGAATGCACCTGTCGCAGCATCGACGGCGACAAGGCGGCCGGGCGCGCGGCCGCGGGGACGCCGGCGTCGGCGTAACGTCCTCGCACCAAATGATGCTCCGAGAAGTCAGTCAGCCACGGTTCGAGCAGCTGCTGATACTCGGGCGCACGAAAGCCGATCGAGTAAGTAAGGCACTCTCCGACCGCGACCCCCTCGTGCGGAATGCCCGGCGGCAGGTACAGCATGTCGCCGGGCTCGAGCACCCACTCGTCGGATGCGCGAAACCTTGAAACGTGCCGCAGTGGTGAAGCATCGCTAGTGCGCAGATTGCGCTGGGCGCTGATGCGCCAACGCCGCTGGCCTGCTGCCTGCAACAGAAAGACATCGTACGAATCGACGTGCGGGCCCACGCCACCGCCATGGGTCGCGTAGCTGATCATCAGATCGTCGAGACGTGCGTCGGTAACAAAGCGAAACCGTGACAGCAGATCGCGCGCGGCATCGTCGTGCAGATCAACGCCCTGCACCAGCAATGTCCAGGGCGAGCTCTCTCTGGGCAGCCTGCGCGGCAAGGGGCCCCAATTGACGGTCCATTTCTGGCCGCTTGAGCTGATGAGCCGGCTTTCCACCTGCGGATCGCGCGCCAGCTCGAACAGACGCGCCCGATCAAGCGGCGGATTGAACTGGGGAAACGCCGCGCGCATCAGGCACGGCTTGCGCTGCCAATAGTCCCGCATGAATCGGCGCACGCTGATTGGACCGAGTTGCCGAAGAATTACGGAGGCATGCACCGTGCGATTATAGGAAGCAATTATTTATTATTTGAGCACGTCATGAAGATCGACAAAGACACACTGGTCAGCATCAACGTCTCGCTGCACGATGCGCAGGGAAATTTGCTTGAGAAGTCGGATATGCCTCTGACCTATCTTCATGGGCATGGAGATATATTCAGCCGCCTGGAAGAAGCGTTGCATGGAGAGGAGGTAGGGGCTGAACTCTCGCTGCAGCTCGAGCCCGAGGATGCCTTTGGCGACTACGACCCGGAACTTGTGACACTGATGCCACTGGATGATCTGGGCGAGGGTGCGGCGTTGGACATGAAAGTCGATGGCACGACGATCGGAGCGGCTGCCGGCGTCTACACGATCACTGACATCGCCGAGGGCATGGCAGTGCTTGACGCCAATCATCCGTTGGCTGGCTTTGCGTTGCGCTTCACGCTAGTGGTGGTTGATGTTCGTGCCGCGACGGATGAGGAAATAGAGTCAGCAGACTTGCCTGCTCTGCCCGACTTTTTGCACATCGCCGAGCCAGACCGACGAACGTTGCATTAACTGCCTGTTGCGCTGATCGCTCGCATACTAACTTCCGGCTGCCTGCTGCTTCAGTTCGGCGAGCAATGCATGCGCCTCGCGCGGTGAAAGCGCATCAAGATCCAGAAGCTGCAGTCGCTCACGCAGTGAGTCGTGGGTGTTAGCACCGGCATCCGGCGTTGGCTCCGGAATCGAAACGAACAGGTCAAGCTGTGGCCGGGTTCCGAGCGCGCGCTCTTCGAGCTGGGTCAGTAGAAGACGGGCACGTTTGATCACCGCCACTGGAACGCCCGCGAGCTGCGCAACCGCCAGTCCGTAACTTTGACTGGCTGGGCCGTCGCGCACTTCGTGCAGGAAAATGACCTTGCCGTTCGCTTCGGCCGCTGCAACATGCACATTGGCAACCTCGGGATGCTGCTCGGCGAGCTGTGTCAACTCGAAGTAGTGCGTTGCGAATAGCGTCAACGAACGGTTCTTGTCGACTAATTCTCGCGCAATCGCCGCGGCCAGCGCCATGCCATCAAACGTCGAAGTGCCACGGCCAATCTCGTCCATCAGGACCAGGCTGTGTTCGGTGGCCGCATTCAGGATCGACGCCGCTTCAAGCATTTCAACCATGAAGGTGGATCGCCCGCGAGCGACGTCGTCGGCAGCGCCAATGCGGGTCTGAATGCTGTCCACCGGTCCGAGCTTCGCCGAGGAGGCGGGAACGTAGCTGCCCGCGTAGGCAAGAAGGGCGATCAGGGCGATCGAACGCATGTAAGTCGACTTGCCACCCATGTTCGGGCCGGTGATCACAAGCAGCCGGCGGCCCGGGCGCAGCGTGCAATCGTTGGCGACATAGGTTTTGCTTTCATGCTCGACCACCGCATGGCGCGCCCCGCGGAGCTCGATACACGGACCGTCGACAAACTCGGGCCGGACCCACCGCGCAAGTTGCGCGTGCATCGTCAACGCGAGCAAACAATCGATCGAGGCCAATGCATCGGCGCAGCGTTGCATCGAGGGAACATGTTCGGCAGCATCGGCAACGAGTTTGTCGTACAGCGTCTTCTCGCGTGCCAGAGCCCGCTCACGCGCCGACAGCGCCTTGTCCTCAAACGTCTTCAGCTCGGGTGTTATGTAGCGCTCGGCATTTTTCAACGTCTGCCTGCGGCGGTAATCGTCCGGAACCTTGATCGTCTGCCCATGCGTCACTTCAATGTAGAAACCGTGCACGCGGTTGTACTCAACCCGCAGGTTCGCAATCCCGGTGCGCGCGCGCTCGCGAACTTCAAGATCGACCAGGAACTGGCCGGTGTGATCGCGCAGCGCGCGCAGCTCGTCGAGCTCGGCGTCGTACCCCGCAGCAATGACATCGCCGTCCCGCACCGCATACGCGGGCTCGGCGAGCAACGCGGACGTCAGCAGGTTCGGCAGCGGATCCGGAACCATCAGCTGCGTTCGAAGCTCGGCCAGCAGCGGTGCCGTAACTTCGGCGAGCAGGATTGCAATCTGCGCGATGTGGGGCAGCCCGTGCCTGATGGCCGCGAGCTCGCGCGGGCGCACCGACCCCAGCGCAACGCGCGATGCGATGCGCTCGAAGTCAGGTACTTCCTTCAGTTCAGTGATCAACTGCCTCTGCATATGCTCGCTGGCAAGCAAGGCTTCGATGCTCGCGTGTCGTTGACGTGCCTGCACCGAGTCGCGCAACGGGTGATGCAGCCAGTGGCGCATCCGCCGGCTGCCCATCGTGGTTGCGCAATGGTCAAGCAGTCTGAAGAGCGTTGGACCTTCGTCACCGCGCAGCGTCTCAGTGATCTCGAGGTTGCGGCGCGTCGCTGGATCCAACGCAATGAAATCGGATATCGACTCGCGCTGCAGCGACGCGATGTGCGGTAGCCGGCCACCCTGAGTCGCATGTGCGTAGTCGAGCAACGCGGCGCACGCTGCAAGAATCTCGGGCGCGTCGCTGACCCCAAAAGCGTCGAGTGCTGCGACTTCCAGTTGCTTCTTTAACATCGCCTCGCCGCGCGAGGGGTCGAAGTGCCAGTCGGGTCGCATCTGAGCCGCGCACGGCAACGGGTCGACTAGCGTGCGCAGCGCATCGCTCCAAGAGTCGGCGATCAAAATTTCAGACGGGTTGATGCGCGAGAGCTCCGACGCCAGTTTCCCGACCGGAATGCTCGCGGCGCGTAGCTCGCCCGAGGACAGAGTGAGCCACGCAAGTCCGATCGCCCCGGTGCGCCGCGTTGGTGGCGCCAGCGCAAGCAAATGAGCGTTCGATTTATCCCTCAAAAGCGATGGATCGGTCAGCGTTCCAGGTGTGACCACACGCACCACCTTGCGATCGACCGGACCCTTGCTAGTTGCAGGGTCCCCGATCTGCTCACAGATCGCGACGCTTTCGCCAAGCTTTACGAGTTTGCCGAGATACTGCTCGACTGAGACGACCGGCACCCCGGCCATCTTAATCGGCGCTCCAGCGGAAGAACCGCGCGTTGTCAGCGTGAGATTAAGAAGCCGCGCGCCGCGCTCCGCGTCCTCATAGAAAAGTTCGTAAAAATCGCCCATCCGATAGAGCAGCAACACATGCGGATGTTCGGCCTTGATGCGCCGATATTGCTGCATCATCGGCGTGTGCCGCGTGTGATCGATGGCGGCGCTCATCGCGAAGCAGGCTCAGGCCACAGTGGCCCCATGCACGTCGCCGACCAGCTTCAACAGGTGCGGAAAAACCTTCGGCGGTGCGCACACGATTCGACCATCTTCCATATAGCCCGGGTCACCATTGAAGTTGGAGACGAGCCCGCCCGCTTCGAGAATCAACAGGCTACCCGCCGCCATGTCCCACGGCGACAAGCCAATTTCCCAGAATCCGTCGAGGCGTCCCGCCGCGACGTATGCGAGATCAAGGGCAGCGGCGCCGGGACGCCGAATGCCGGCAGTTGCCTCGGTGATGTTCTTGAACATCTGCACATACTCGTCAAGGTGCTCGAGCGCGCGGAAAGGAAATCCGGTGCCGATCAAGCAATCGGCCAGGCGCTCGCGCTTGGAAACGCGCAGGCGACGTTCGTTCATGAACGCACCGCGACCGCGTGATGCGGTAAACAGCTCGTTACGCGTGGGGTCATACACGACGGCCTGCGTCACGTGCTCGCGGTGCCGCAGCGCTATTGACACGGCGTATTGCGGAAAGCCGTGAATAAAGTTGGTTGTGCCGTCGAGCGGGTCAATGATCCAGGTGTACTCGGAGTTGCCTGACGCGCCAGACTCTTCGGCCAAGATTGCATGGTCTGGATAGGCCTTCGAAATGATCTCCAGAATCGCTTCCTCGGCTGCCTTGTCCACTTCGGTGACAAAGTCCGCGCGGCCTTTGCTCGATACCCTAACGAGGTCAAGGTCGAGTCCGGCACGGTTAATGATCGCGCCGGCCTTGCGTGCGGCCTTAATGGCCGTGTTGAGCATCGGGTGCATGAGGAAGCGCGGCAGCAGCGACGCTGGCGGCGATTAGACTGGTTGCGCAATTTGATCGCGCAGTTTAGTCCATCCATGGGTCAACTCTTTCGGGTTTGCAGTGTTCGATCGCATTCGGTTTGTGCTGGTGGCGCCAAGTCATCCGGGAAACATCGGAGCGGCCGCACGCGCCATCAAGACGATGGGATTCGCGCGGCTGATGGTGGTCGATCCCCGCCAATCCGATTATCGGGAACGGTGGGAGGCTGTTGCGCGGGCAACCGGGGGTGCCGATGTGCTCGCGACGAGCGAGACGCCAGCCACTTTGGCCGATGCATTGACCGACGTCGCTACTGCGTTTGCGATGACTGGATACGACCGGCAGTTCGGGCCACCGATGATCGATGTGCGCGGCGCCGCTCAGCACGCTGCACGCGTGCTCAGCGAGCGCGATCAGGGTGACGTTGCATTCGTTTTTGGCACCGAGCGCGATGGACTGCTCAATGAGGATGTCGAGCGATGTCAGTTCAGCTGTGCAATTCCGGCAAGCGTGCAGTTCTCCTCACTCAATCTGGCGCAGGCGGTGCAGATTGCAGCGTATGAGTGCCAACTTGCACTCCGAGGCGAACCTGTCGTTCAACCTGACCAGGTTCGCTTTGCAGAGTCGGAGCTATCAGCGAGCGTCGGTGCACTCGAGGGTCTGTACGTCCATCTGGAGCAGGCACTAATCGCGATCGGCTATCTGGACGCGACCGAACCCAAGCATCTGATGGCGCGGCTGCGGCGCCTGTTCAACCGCGCGCGTCCGACGCATACCGAGCTCGACGTGATGCGCGGAATCTGCGCGGCGGTGATCCAGTCGCGCAGCGAGCGCATCGGGCGCAAGCGTTGACCGATGCAGCGAGCGCTCGAAAGTTCGAGCGCGTCGCTACAATCAGTCACCATGTTCACCCGCCTGCGCGAAGACATCGATTGCATTTTGCAGCGTGACCCGGCCGCACGATCGCGCTGGGAAGTGCTGACGTGCTACCCGGGCGTGCATTCGCTGTGGATGCACCGCGTTGCGCAGGCTTGCTGGAGCCGCGAGTTGTATTGGCTCGGGCGCTTCATTTCGCACATCGCACGATTTCTGACGGGGATCGAGATTCATCCGGGCGCGCAGATCGGGCGCTTTGTGTTCATGGACCACGGCATGGGCATCGTCATTGGCGAAACCGCGGTAGTAGGCGAGGGCTCGACGATCTACCAGGGTGTGACGCTGGGAGGCACCTCGACCATCAAAGGCGCGAAACGCCATCCGACGCTCGGGCGCAACGTGATCGTTGGAGCGGGGGCAAAAGTCCTCGGTGGCTTCACGGTTGGTGATCGGGCGCGGATCGGATCTAACGCGGTGGTGGTGAAGGAAGTCCCGGCCGGTGCGACGGCTGTCGGTAACCCTGCGCGCATCCTGCACAAGGAAACCGATGCACAGCGGGAGGAAGCCGCCAACGCAATGGGGTTCTCAGCTTACGGAATCACGCAGGAGGGCGACGACCCGCTGACCAAGGCGCTGCATGGCCTGATCGATCATGCGACGGCGCAGCAGCGCGAGATCGAACGGTTGGTCACGGTTTTGGAGCGCAACGGTATGTCGATGGATGACGTTAGCGACCAGGCGCCGAAAGTTGATGCGGCGCGACTCAATCGCCTCGTCGACGACTGATACAACTTTCACGCGCCAGAAATTGGCCCGGCCCGATGTACGCGCAGGTTTTAACGAAGACGAAGCGCGTGTGCGTCTAAGAATCAGTCTTAAAACGGAAGATTCAGCCATGCATTGGCCCAGTATTCACGAAATGTCGGCAATGGCACCGCTGCCGAACGGCTATCGGTACGCAATGCTGGCGCGCTCGGGAATTCCTGCACTCATCGACCACATCAAGCTGTGGCATCCCGACATTGCCGTGGGCGGAGGCAGCTGTTACCTGCGCGAAGATTTCTACACCGACAAAGTGTTTCTGGATGGCGAGGCCGAGAAGGACATCTTCGTTGGATTGTTCACGCGCGGCGACGAGCTGGCGGGCATGTGGTCCTGGGAGCAGGAACCCGACGCGCTGTCGCTGTATGGCCGATTGATCATCGTTGCTCCGGCGCATCGGGACGCGAAATTGGCGTCTAAGGTGATGCCGCTTGCAGAGCTTGCCGCACGCGCGATGGGCGCTGAATTCTTTTTCGGGCTGGCCACGTTGAAGATCCCCCACATGCAGCACGCGCTTGAGAGTGCCGGATGGCAGCTCATCGGATTTACTTCCGGCTACGACCGCGAAATGGTTGCGCCGGGCGTCATCAAACGCGTGTTCGAAGGAGTCTATTGCAAGGTGCTGGTGCCCGAGGAGGAGCTGCTGCGTCCCGATCCGAACCACATGACGCCGAAGGCGAGGGCGTTGTTTGAGGCGTTGTTTCCGGGCCAGCCGGCATCAACCTCGCACGTGGTTAAGGAGCCCGGCCTATGAAATGGCCCACCATCAATCAAATGGTGCAATGGGTGCCGTTACCGAACGGCTATCGTTTTGAGGGGCTCGATCGCGCGAACATCGCCCCGCTCATCGCGGCCATCAAGGTGTGGCATCCGGATATTGCAGTCGGCGTCACGAGTTGTTACCTGCGCGAAGATTTCTATCACAGCCGGGTGTGTCTCGAAGCTGATGACGACAAGGACATTTACGTCTACTCGATCTGGTTCAATAACGAACTGGTCGGCATGTGGTCGGTGGAACGCGAAGTGGAAGCACTGGCCATTTACGCCCGGCTCATCGTCATGGCACCGGCACATCGCGGTGCGAAAGTATCAGGCATGTTGACGCTGGCCTATGAGAACGTCGGGCGGGCGATGGGTGCAGAGTTCCTGTACGCAATGGTGACGCTCAACATCATTCAGCAGCAGCGGGCTCTCGAAAGTGCGGGATTTCGTCTGCTAGGTTTTCTGCCGGGTTACGACCGCCAACTTGTTTCGCCCGGTGTAATTAAGCGCATTTATCTCGCCGCCTATGCAAAGCTGTTGGTGGACGAAGAGAAGGTCCAGCGGCCGGACCCGAAAAACCTGACCCCTCGAGCCAAGCGGGTCTTCGAACTCCTGTTTTCAAATTGAAACCAGTGGGCTAGCCAGCGTCAGCCATGACGGCAAGCAACCGCGCCGTAGCTTTTGCTTCGTTCAACGATCCCCTGAATCGCAAGACGGCACGATCAGGGCGATATCGCAACACGTCGCGCCTTCGCGCCACGTCAACTGTGTGGGTCGTTGAAAAACACCAGACGCGGCTCACCCTCGACGAAGTGCAGGTAGCCGCCACGCGGCTCGCTCGCGTCGAGATCCCAGTCAGGAAGCACCCACCGCTCGGCGCTGGCACCGTCTAGCTCGATTCGGTGCGTTGCGGGCCGGTGCGTGTGCCCGTGAATGACTCGACGCACGCCGGCGTCGCGCAATGCCGTGCAGACTGCGTCGGGCGTGACGTCCATGATGTCCATTGCCTTGGTTGCCTTTTCGGTGTCGCTCTGCGTGCGTGCGCTGCGCGCGATCGCAACCCGCTCCTCAACACTTTTCGTCAGGAAGTCGCGCTGAAACGCGACACTTCGGACCATCGAGCGGAACTGCTGATACGCGACGTCGCGCGTGCACCAGGCGTCGCCGTGCGACAGAAGTGTCCTTGCACCTACGACATCGACAGCGATCGGGTCGGCCAGAAGCGTTGCTCCGGCGGCGCGGGTGAAGTCATGACCCAGCAGAGGATCGCGATTTCCGTGCATCAGCAGCACGCGCTGACCCGCCGACGACGCAGCGGCAAGCGCATCGATGACAGGCCTGGCGGCACTCGATGCATCGTCACCAATCCAGAACTCGAACAGGTCGCCAAGAATGACTAGCTCACGATAGCGCGGCGCCTCCGATTGAATGAAGCTGAAAAAACGGCGCGATGTTGCGGGGCGCTCGGCGGTAAGGTGGAGATCGGAGATAAAAATGGGGTCGAGCAACGGCTCGATCAATCCCGTGACTGCGAGCGCTGGCGGCGGCTCGATCAGGTTCAAATCACTTCGGCCCGTTCGATCAGCACATCAACCTCGGGCACGTCCTGGTGTGAGCCGTGGCGGGCAGTGCGCATCAGCTTGATCTTGTCAATCACGTCCAGGCCCTCGATCACCTTGCCGAACACGCAGTAGCCCCATCCTTGCGGCGTAGGCGCCGTGTGATTCAGGAAGTCGTTATCTGCCACATTGATGAAGAACTGCGATGAGGCCGAATGTGGATCGCCGGTGCGCGCCATCGCGACGGTGTATTTGTTGTTTCGCAGTCCGTTGCGCGCCTCGTTGTCGATCGAAGCTTCGGGTGTCTTCTGGCGCATCCCGGGCTCAAAGCCGCCGCCCTGGATCATGAAGCCGTTGATCACCCGATGAAACAAAGTGCCGTCGTAGAACCCGCTGCGAACGTAACTTTCGAAATTGGCCGCGGTTTTAGGAGCGCGCTCGTTGTCGAGTTCGATCGTGAACGGGCCATAGTTGGTGTAGATGCGAACCATTGCTGCTCCTGTGATGCGCTTATTGGGTAACTTTGGCTGTCTTGATAACGATCGGCTGCACCGGCACGTTTTCGTAGACCCCGCGGGTTGCGGTCGGCGCGGATCTGATCTTCTCAACGACGTCCATGCCTTCGACAATTTTTCCGAATACAGCGTAGCCGTTGCCATCGGGATTTGGATAGTCGAGCCGCGCGTTATCTACAACGTTGATGAAAAACTGCGCGCTGGCCGAATTCGGATCACCCCGCCGTGCCATCGCAACCGTGCCGCGCGCGTTCTTCAATCCGTTCTGACTCTCGAGCGGGATCGTGCCCTTCGTCGGCTTCTCCTTCATGTCGGCACTGAATCCGCCGCCCTGAACCATGAAGCCTGGAATCACACGGTGAAAGATGGTTCCGTTGTAGTGGCCGCTTTTTACATAGGACAGAAAGTTTTCGACGGTCTTCGGAGCGGCCTGTGGAGCCAGTTCAACAACGATGGTGCCTTCGCTTGTTTCCAACGCAACGCGCGGCATCGGTTGCTGCGCCTGCGCAGGGTGCGACATGACGGCAACGGCGAACGTAGCTGCGGCAGCTAAGTGTTTCAGGATCATGGCATTCCTCAGAGATGTGGTGAGTGTTCCTACCTAACGCGCAGCGCGTGTTTTGGTAACGATGTCACGAGTCAGATTGAGCTTCGTTGTGATTGCGCGGTTTGTGGGCTGCAGGTTCGATGCGCGCTGATAGGCTTCGGCCGCCATCTGAAGGTAAACATCGCCCATGTTCTCGTGCGCTGTGGCGTAATCCGGTTTTGCAAGCAACGCCATTTCCAACGCCAGGCGCGCCCGATCGAGCTGGCCATCAGCCGCGTACAAAACTGCCAGGTTGTTGTAGGGCTCAGGGAGCTCAGGAAAGTCGTCCACCAGCTGCTGAAACGCACCGCGCGCCGCTTCGGTCTCACTTAGATCAGTCAAAATCACGCCGCGCACAAACCGCATCTGCGCATCGCGTGGATTTTTTGCCAGATGAGAGTCGGCGCGAGCCAGTGCCTGCTTTCCCTGGCCAGCGGCAATCAACTTTCGCACATCCTGCAGCGGCGTCGGTTGAGCCCGATCGACGGTGATATCACCCACGGCAGGCGGCACCGGCTGCGCCTGCACGGCACCGAGACTGACAAGTGCGAAGCAGGCAACGCAATGTGCAACGACGGTTAAAAGGTGGCTCGACATTCGAATTGGCGCGTGCGCGTGTGTCACTGCGCGTTGCTCACATCTACTCGTATACTGCGCGCGATTCTACAACCCACTTTTTTCCGTCCGTGCAGTTCCGGCAGAGGCGTTAGCCCACTGCGACGGGTCGGGCACTCGAACTGACATCTGGGTGGTCGACGAGCTCAAAATATCCGTGCGATGACACTCACTATCTACAACACGTTGTCTCGTACCAAGCAAATTTTGCAGCCGATCGTCGCTGGCCACGTAGGCCTGTACGTATGCGGCATGACGATCTATGACTACAGCCATCTCGGACACGCGCGACTGTTCATGACGTTCGACATGGTGCAACGATGGCTTCGCGTTTCGGGACTCGAGGTCATGTATGTGCGCAACATCACCGATGTCGATGACAAGATGATCAAGCGCGCTGCTGAAAATGGCGAGACCATTGGAGCGCTCGCCGAACGCTTCATTGGCTATATGCACGAGGATTTTGAAGCGCTCGGTCTGGGTCTTCCGCAGGCTGAGCCGCGCGCGACGGAGTATGTCCCGCAAATGCTGGGTTTGATCGAGCTGCTGCAGCAACAGGGACTTGCGTACCAGGCTGACAGTGCAACCGGCGATGCGGCTCCGGGTGATGTGAACTTCTCCGTCCGCAAGTTCGAGGGTTACGGCAAATTATCTGGCAAGTCGATCGACGACTTGCGCGCCGGAGAGCGCGTGGTCATCGACCGTAGCAAGCGCGATCCACTGGATTTCGTTCTGTGGAAACAAGCCAAGCCGGCAGAGCCCCAATGGCCATCGCAATGGGGTCCCGGGCGCCCGGGATGGCACATCGAGTGTTCGGCGATGGCTTGCGAAACGCTTGGAAAGACTTTTGACATTCACGGCGGTGGACCGGATCTGATCTTCCCGCACCACGAGAATGAGATCGCGCAGAGCGAAGGTGCGCATGGCGTGCCGTTGGCTAACCTGTGGATGCATTGCGGTGCGTTGCGGGTCGGCGAAGACAAGATGTCGAAGTCGCTCGGAAACGTGATGACGATTCGCAACGCACTCAAGAAATACGACGCAGAGGTGCTGCGGTTTTTTCTGTTGCGGCCGCACTACCGGAGCCAGATTGCGTTTACCGAGAGCCTCATCGACGAAGCGCGCACCGCACTGACGCGTCTGTACCTTGCACTGCGCGACAACCCGGCACCTGCACAACTCCAAGTTAAGTGGGAAGAAGCGCATGCCCGTCGATTTGCCGACGCGATGAACGATGACTTCAACACGCCGATTGCGCTCGCGGTGCTGTTCGATCTTGCGAGCGAAATTAACCGCACCGGTTCAACTGAGCTCGCGGCGCAGTTGCGCGCCTTGGGTTCCACACTCAATCTGCTGCAGCAGGACCCGACGCTGTTTCTGCGGGGCGCCGACGATGACACCGCGGGCATCGAGCTGCTGATCTCCGTACGCGCTACGGCGAAGCGAGAAAAGAATTACGCCGAGGCCGACCGGGTTCGCAAGGCGCTGCTGGACAAAGGCGTCGTGCTCGAGGACACGGCGGATGGCACCACGTGGCGAAGGCGGTAGGCGCTGCGCCACTGCCGGCGCGGGTTCCTGGAATATCACCGAATTACTGGGCAACGGCGAAGCGGGAGCTCAGTGCTGCGGATCCAACAATGGGCCGCATTATCGCTGCGCACCCACGCGGAAAGCTCGAGTCGCGCGGCGATGCATTCGTCACCCTTGCGCGATCGATTGTCGGCCAGCAGATTTCGGTCAAGGCCGCTGCTTCAATCTGGGCGCGGTTTTGCATCGTCTGCGGCGAGACGACACCGAATGGCGTCCTGCGCCGCCGTGCGACAACGCTGCGCAAATGCGGGTTGTCGGACCGAAAGGTGGAGTACATCCGCGATCTCGCAACGCATTTTGTCAGCGGTCGTGTTGATCCTTCGCGATTCAATGAGCAAGGCGATGAGGAGATCATTGCCGAGCTGATTGATATCCGCGGCGTCGGGCGCTGGACCGCAGAAATGTTTTTGATCTTCAATCTGCTGCGTCCCGACGTGCTGCCGCTCGATGATCTGGGCTTGCTGAAGGGAGTCAGTGTCCATTATCTTGACGGCGCCCCCGTGCTGGGTCGCGACGGCAGGGCACGCGTCGCGAAGATTGCTTCGGTCTGGGCACCGTGGCGCAGTGTCGCAACCTGGTACCTATGGCGTAGTCTTGATCCGGTTCCCGTCACGTACTGACAATGGCAAAGACCACCTTCCTCGATTTCGAACAACCGATCGCCGAGCTCGAGGCCAAGATCGACGAGCTTCGCTTCGTGCAGGACGATTCTGCAGTCGACATCTCCGAGGAGATTGATCAGCTACAGAAAAAAAGCCAGGGACTTCTGAAGGAAATCTACGCGCGGCTTTCACCGTGGCAGGTCTCTCAGCTGGCGCGACATCCGCAGCGGCCGTACACGCTCGATTACGTCGGCGACATCTTTACCGACTTCCACGAATTGCATGGCGACCGCTCGTTCTCCGACGACCTGTCCATTATCGGCGGCGTCGCGCGTTTTAACGGGCAGCCGGTCATGCTGCTCGGCCATCAGAAAGGGCGCGACACCAAGGAACGTGCTCTGCGCAACTTTGGCATGAGCAAGCCCGAGGGCTATCGCAAGGCGTTGCGGCTGATGAAGCTCGCTGAAAAATTTGGCCTGCCGCTTTTCACGTTCGTCGACACGCCCGGAGCGTATCCGGGCATCGACGCCGAGGAGCGCGGCCAGTCCGAGGCCATTGGACACAACCTGTTCGAGATGTCGCAACTTAAGGTGCCGATCATCACAACGATCATCGGCGAAGGCGGCTCCGGCGGTGCGCTTGCAATCGCTGTGGGCGACACGGTCCTTATGCTGCAGTACTCAACCTACTCGGTCATTTCACCCGAAGGGTGCGCATCGATCCTGTGGAAGAGCGCCGACAAGGCGCCGGACGCGGCGGAAGCACTTGGGCTCACGGCGCATCGGCTGAAGGCGCTCGGCGTGATCGACAAGATCATCGCCGAGCCATTAGGCGGTGCGCATCGCGATCCGAAGCAGATGGCGGTGATGCTCAAGCGCGCGCTGGCCGACAGCCTCCGCCAATTTCAGGGAATCAAAACCAAGGACCTGCTGGCCGCCCGCCACGCTCGGCTGTTGGCCTATGGCAAGTTCAACAGCACGACCGAAGAAACCTGACGCCTTCGAGCAGCACTTGCTCGATACGGTCAGCGATGCGATCGCGCGCGCGTCGGCGCACGTGCTCGATACCGCGGCGCGGGCGGCCGAGCCGCTGAAGCGCCAGGCGAAGTCGGCCAAGCGGGCGCCGAATGAAACGGTTGCCGTCGCCCTGAGCGGCGGCCGTGACTCGATGGTATTGCTCGGTCTACTTGCGCGCCTGGCGGCGACG
>Ga0136634_10000366_pt1 | contig 20908 bp, 18 predicted proteins | sample AntDrymUQ8332106_2_FD_104654 | JGI IMG/M metagenome (GOLD analysis project Ga0136634, IMG submission 104654) | Polar desert sand microbial communities from Dry Valleys, Antarctica - metaG UQ833 (21.06) | ecosystem: Environmental > Terrestrial > Soil > Desert | place: Antarctica: Dry Valley... | reverse complement strand
TGCGGGCGGTTCATGCGGCATTCAGGTTGGTGGCCAGATTACGTTCGACGCCTGTTTCGACGCCATGTTGCGCGGTTCTCTACCGCTCCGGTCCACGAGTCCGTGCAAACCGATAAAGCCGTCGGGCGCCTGCAACATCCTCTTGAGCACTGGAGTTTTCGCACGATGGAGCAGGTGCTAGACAAGATCAATCGGTACTCGTCGCTGTCTGCGCCGGTTGTCCTCGAACGCGGGCGCAGGCCGACGCTGGCAACAGCGATCGTCCACGGTGCGGCTGCTTTCTTTCGTACCTATTTTCTGAAGCGAGGCTTTCTTGATGGCTCGCATGGATTCATGCTCGCTGTCAGCAACGCAGAAGGTTCCTATTACCGTTATGTGAAGGCGATGTTGCTTCCTGCGAAGTCCGAATCGAAGCAGCGGGCCGAGCGGCATTGATGCTGATTTCAGTGGTTGTAGCAACGTACAACCGTCCTGATGCACTCGAGGCGGTGCTGCGCAGCCTCGCAAAGCAGGACGACAACAACTTCGAAGTCATCGTGGCCGATGACGGCTCCCGGCCCGACACCGCTGCGGCAGTCGAGCGTACGCAACGCGCGTTCCCCGTGCCACTTTCACATGTCTGGCAGCCCGACGGTGGATTTCGGCTTGCCGCCGTCCGTAATCGCGCAACGGCGCGTGCAAGCGGCGAGTATCTGATTTATCTCGATGGTGACTGCATGGTCGCGCGCCGATTCGTGCGCGCGCATCGCGCACTGGCGGAGCCGGGCTGGTGCGCCGCCGGAGGTCGGATCCTGCTTAGTGAGCGGTTTACGACTGTGGTCCTGGCCAATCAGATCGCAGTTGAAGACTGGAATATCGCCCGCACCATCGTCGGCACGGCGCAGGGCAAGATCAATCGAGCGTTTGCGGCGATGTGGCTTCCGCTGGGGCCGCTGCGCAAGTTACGAGGTCGGCGCTGGCAGCGCCTGAGGGGATGCAACTTCAGTGCGTATCGCGCGGACGTCGAAAGCGTGAACGGCTTTGACGAATGCTTTCAGGGTTGGGGGTTCGAGGATTCTGATTTCGCCGCGCGCTTGATCGCATCCGGCGTGCGGCTCAAGAATGCGCGGCTCGCAACCAACGTCTATCACCTGTGGCATCGGGAAAGCGATCGAGCGCATCAGCGTGAAAACTGGGAGCGCTTGCAATCACGAATTCTCTCCGGTGCGACAAGCGCGCAGGTCGGTCTTGATCGCTACGGCAGCAAGGAAGCGTGCGGTCACGCGTAGTTGTAGTACGCACGGCGCACTCTCGGTTGCATGGCCAGATCGGCGGCGAGCCGATCCTCCGGTCGCACGCGCCAGTCTTCCGGCAGCGCGAGGTCCACGCTCCCCGCGCCGTTGCGGTAGCTGATCACAATGCGGCATCCATGCGCTGCGTGGCCATTGGTGATGCGATACGGATTAAGTGCATCGCGCAACTGCAAGACGTCGCCGGCCCCTTCGACTTCGATGCGGAGTCGCGCCGCCGCCCGTGCGCGCGCCTCCGCTAGATCCATCAACTCGTCGGCGGACACCGAAATACGCTGCGCAAACTCATCGTTGCGCACGCGACCGGCTACAAACAACAACTGATCTTCCTTCAGCAGCGCACGCTTGCGATCGTACAACTCCGAAAAAACCATGAGCTCCAGTTGCGCCGTGCCATCCTCCAGAACGATGATGCCCATGCGGCCGCGACGCGTGTTCTGACTGCGCGCCGACACCACGATTCCTGCGAGCCTCACTTGCTCACCGCGTTGCTCGCCGCGGCCACCCTCGCTGCGACCGCCTGCCAGACGAACGTCGGCCAATGCCGTCGGAGCCAAACGCCGTGCCTCGCTCGCAAACTCGGCAAACGGATGCCCGGAGAAGTAGTAGCCAAGCGCCAGTTTTTCGTTCGATAATTTTTCACGCTCGCTCCAGCGCGCGGCTTTGACGTACTCCACATGTCGACTGCCGTCGCCCGCGCCAAACAGACTGGCCTGTCCCGCCGCAGCCGCCGCGTTGTCGGCGGCGTCGATCGCCCTGCCAACGCTTGCAAGCAGAACTGCCCGATCCGCATCAAGGCGATCAAACGCCCCCGCGCGCACCAGCGCTTCCACCACGCGGCGGCTGATGAACTGCTTATCGACGCGTGCTGCCAAATCGAAAAGATCGGCGAACGGACCGCCCGACTTGCGCGCCGCCACGATCGCTTCGATCGCGCCGCGGCCGGTGCCCTTGATGCCACCGAGTCCGTAGCGAATCGTCTTCACATCGACCGGCTCGAACCGGTAATTGCTCTGGTTGATGTCAGGCGGCAACATTGCCACGCCAATCGCGCGGCAGTCCTCGATCAAATCTTTGACCTTGTCGGTGTCATCGAGCAATGTCGAAAGGTTCGCCGCCATGAAGGCGGCCGGATGATGCACCTTGAAATACGCGGTCTGGAAAGCAATCACGGCATACGCCGCGCTATGACTCTTGTTGAATCCGTAACCAGCAAACTTCTCGATGTGGTTGAAAAGCTCGGTCGCCTTGTGGGCATCGACACCGCGCTGAGTTGCGCCGTCGACGAAGATCGAGCGATGGGTCGCCATCTCTTCGGGCTTTTTCTTGCTCATTGCACGCCGCAGCAGGTCGGCCGATCCCAACGAATAGCCGCCGGCGACCTGCGCAATTCGCATCACCTGCTCCTGATAAACCATCACCCCGTATGTTTCCGACAAGATCGGCTCGACCGAAGGGTGTAGATACTCGACCTTGTGACGGCCCTGTTTACGATCGACATATTCAGGTATCAGATCCATGGGTCCCGGTCGATACAGAGCATTGAGCGCGATCAGGTCTTCTAGACGGTCAGGCCGCGCCCGCTTGAGCAACTCGCGCATTCCACGCGATTCAAACTGAAATATCGCCGTAGTGGCGCCGCGCCGAAAGATTTCGTACGTTGCAGCGTCATTCAGCGGCAGCGTGTCCAGCTCAAGATCAAACGAAGGGTCGAGCTGGCGTACGTACTTCAGTGTCAGATCGAGAATTGTCAGTGTGGTGAGGCCGAGAAAGTCGAACTTCACCAGCCCGATCGCTTCGACGTCGTCCTTGTCGTACTGGCTGATCACGCCCTCGGTGCCCTGCGCGCAGTAAAGCGGCGTGAAATCGGTGAGCTTGCCAGGTGCAATCAAAACGCCGCCCGCGTGCATGCCGACGTTGCGCGTCAAACCTTCGAGCGGCCGCGCAAGCTCGATCAACTCCTGATTTTCTTCGTCCGCGGCTACCGCGTCAGCGAACGCAGGTTCCTGCGCCAACGCGCGCTCGAGAGTCCATGGGTCAGCCGGGTTGTGTGGAATCAGCTTCGACAGCTGATCGCATTTGGTGTAAGGCATGTCGAGCACGCGACCCGCGTCGCGCACGACCGCTTTGGCGCCCAGCGTGCCGAATGTTGCGATCTGCGACACCGCCTCGTGACCGTACTTGCGCTTGACGTAATCGATCACGCGATCGCGATTGTCCTGGCAGAAGTCGATATCAAAATCCGGCATCGACACGCGCTCGGGATTCAGGAAGCGCTCGAACAGCAAGCCATACTGCAACGGGTCAAGATCCGTGATGCGCAGCGAGTAGGCGACCAGCGACCCGGCGCCAGACCCGCGACCCGGGCCGACCGGTATGCCATTGCCCTTCGCCCAATTGATGAAATCCGCAACGATCAGGAAGTAGCCCGAGTAGCCCATCTTCGCGATCGTCGATAGCTCGAGATCGAGTCGCGCGGAATATTCGGCACGACGCTCTGCCCGCACTTGATTGTCCGAATACAGCTTCAGCAAACGTTCTTCGAGTCCACGCGACGCCAACGCACGGCAATGATCGTCGAGCGTCACACCGTCCGGCGTCGGGAATTTTGGCAGCCGCGCAGTACCGAGCTCCAGGGCCAGGTTGCACCGTTTTGCGATCTGCACCGAGTTCGCAAGCGCGACGGGCACGTCTGCAAACAGCTCGGCCATCTCAGCCTGCGTCTTAAAGTACTGCTCCGGCGTGAAACGCTTCGGCCGACGCGAGTCGTTCAACGTCGAGCCTTCGGCTATGCAGACTCGGGCCTCGTGTGAACGAAAGTCGGCGCGCTCGAGAAACTGAATTGGGTGCGTTGCCACAACGGGCAGTTGCAGCCGGCCGGCCAGGGCCGACGCAGCTTTGGTGTGCGCAGCATCGCGGGCATCGCCGGTCCGCTGCAACTCAAGATAAAACCGGCCTGGAAACGTAGATGCGAGGCGCTGCGCAGCAACGGCGGCCGCCTCGGCTTTGCCCGCCATCAGGCACGCTCCGACGGCGCCGTATCGCGCGCCCGACAACGCGATCAACCCCTGCGCCCGCCGGCCGCCATTTTCTTCGAACCACTCAATGCGCACCTCGGCGCGATTGCGGTGCGGATTTTCCAGGTACGCGCGCGTTATCAACTCGCAAAGGTTGAGGTATCCCGCGCGATCCTGCACCAGCACGACCATGCGGGTTGGAATGTCGCGATCGACATCGTTGGTGACCCAAAGGTCGCAGCCGATAATCGGCTTGATGCCACGTCTGCGCGCTGATGAATAAAAGCGCACTGCACCGAACAGATTCGCGCTGTCAGTCAGCGCTAGCGCGCCTTGTCCATCCGCCGCGGCTTTGGCCATCGCCTCGTCGATACGGACGATGCCATCGACGACTGAAAATTCCGAATGCAGGCGAAGGTGAACAAACTGCGTGCTGATCATCGATACGATTTTGCCATCGCGCCCAAGCAAAACTGTGGATAACCGGAGAAGACGTCCGGTACGCGTCGTCTATTCTCGAAAACCGAGCGAATTCAACCGCTTGGTTCCCGCCTTTACGCGGCGTTGACGCCGTCGAGCCGTTTGAACGGGGCGGAATACCCGTTCGCCGGCGCTTTTGTCAGCCGTATTGAACGGCTATCGTTGTAACTATGACGGTATAAGCCGCTAAAGGGAGACAGCATGCTCCGATTGATATTTGTCATGTGCCTGGCTACGGTGCCCTCGTTGGCCCGCAGTCAGATGATTTACAAGATTCAGATGCCCGATGGCAGCGTGATGTTTAGCGACACCGTTCCGTCCGGTGGAAAAATACTTGAAGAGCGCGAAGCGAAAAGCACGCCGCGCGTGAATGTGGTTCCGGCAGCGCCCGCGGGCAAATCAGCATCAGCAGCGCCAGCGGGCTCGCCTAGAGTCAGTATTCAGGCAGCGCCAGCGCCTCGCCCAGGCGTGCCCGCGGCGAAGGGTGCGCCACCTGAGAGCGCAAGTACGCTAGAGCGCGAACTCGCGGTTGCAAAGAGACGACTCGAGTTGGGGCGTGAGCCGCTACCCGGCGAACGCCGGGGCCTCGCCGGCGGTGGCAGCCGGCTGACGCCGGAATACGAAGCGCGCATTGCCGCGATGGAGCGCGATGTCGCCGCTACCGAAGCGAAGCTTAAAAAAGCGTACGAGTCGCGATAGAGGCTGAGGCTTAGGAGAGCACGCGCCTTCGCGCAGCGGCTCTTGGGAGAAGGCTCTTTCAGATTCCGAGGTAGCGCACCTTGAGAGGCGTTTCCTCGACCACGCCGCGCCTGCGCTGCAATCGATAGGCAAGTGCCTTGGGCCGCGAACTCACAACCTCTTTAATTTGAGTGCCCCTGAAATGCAAAGCAGCGCCGTCTTCCGCCGCATAGCCAGCGGGCGCTCCCTGCGCGATGAGCCGCCGGAAAGCGGCCTGGCGTTGTGGCTCACCATCGTAATGAGGGCACGCAGTGCCGCGCAGCAGTCCAAGGCCATCTTGGATACGTTTGTATCCTCCGAACGAGTCGGTAATCCCGCCCTGGAACCAACACAACATCCCCGCGCTGACGCCACTCAGCACGGCTCCATTTCGCCATGCGCGGCGAAGCAGCCGATTGAGTTTGTGCGCGCGCCACACGGCCAACAGGTTCGCGGTACTGCCGCCACCGACATAGAACACATCCTGAGATGCCACGAACGAGGCGAGATCAACGTCAGGGCCGGACGTCGCGGCAACGCGGACGAGTCAAACAAAGTCAGGTCCGTAGGAATACAGCGCCCGCTGAATGCGCGATAGAACTTCGTTATAGATGTCGCCGAATCCGCGCTGGCAGTTGGGATGAAGCAGACACGTGCGGGCTTTCGGCGGCACAACGACAAGATGAAATCGTCAAGGCGTGGATTGTCGGGCTCCATCGAGAAGCCGCCGCCTCCAAGTGCCACGATGTGACCGGTCATTCGTGCGATGACAGACCGCTCAAGGGCTGTCCGTAAGTGAATTCGACTAAGTGGCCGCTCGGCTCCCGAACTACCGCGAAGTAGCCGACGCTGCCGCCGTCGTCTGTAGGACCTTTCACGAGGGCGCCGCGCAGCCTGGCGCGCTCTGCAATATCAGTCACCGCCGCGCGCGTTTCACATTGAAAACCGAAATGATCGAGCGGCTCCTTGACCTCCCCTTGAAATGCAACGAGCACAAACTCAGGATCACATCCGGGTGCCGGTCTGGGACCGAGCCACACAGTGCTCCCACCCTCGCGTCGACGGTCGCGCACGACGCTCAGCTGGCAGTCCTCTGTGAAAAACTGGATAGTCGCGTCAAGGTCGGTGACTGGAAGAGTGAAATGGGTCCACCGCATATCTGCCTCCTTTCGATGAGCTTGCCAATAAAGACGTTGCGATTTTGAAGAAGCCATCGCCTTGCTGAAGCCAGTAAGCCAAAGTGCTTCTCAATTCGCGCGTGGTGGCGGCCCTCCCCTCCGCTGCTAAGTTGGCCTCCGCAACGAGCAAACCTTTTTGTGCCTGAATTGTATGCAGCAGATCCGCTGACGCGAACTGATGGAGCCGCTCGCAGTGAATTAAAGTTGTGTCTCTGCAAGAATGAGGGCTTCGTTGCGCAACTCGCGTAAAGCGGCCGGATAGATGGCTCTTCCGATCTCGGTGCTCGACCTGGTTCCGCTGGTTAAGGGAAGCACCAGCGTTGCTGCGCTTCGCAACGCTGCCGAACTCGCGCGCGCTGTCGATCGCCTCGGCTACACGCGGCTCTGGTATGCCGAACATCACAACATGCCGGGGATCGCGAGCACGACACCCGAAATCCTGATTGCACACGTGGGTTCGATCACATCACGTGTACGGCTCGGTGCAGGTGGCGTCATGCTGCCGAATCATTCACCGCTCAAGGTGGCGGAGACTTATAAGCTGCTGGAGGCGATGCATCCTGGGCGCATCGATCTTGGCATTGGCCGCGCACCGGGCACCGATGGTTTGACGGCGCTCGCGCTTCGGCGTTCGCGGTCAGCTCTCGCGGCCGATGACTTTCTCGAACAGCTGAGTGAACTCGTTGCATGGGGCCGCGGAGATTTTCCTGCCGACCATCCATTCCGTGCCGTGCGCGCGATTCCTGACGACACAGCGTTACCGCCGCTTTACATCCTCGGCTCGAGCGATTACGGCGCAAAGCTCGCGGCTCGGATGGGTGTTGCTTTTGCGTTCGCAGGACATTTCAGTCCTGATCCGCCGGAACCTGCGATGCAGGCTTACCGCACCGGTTTTTCCGCAAACGGCACACTCGACAAGGCGCACGCGATTCTTGCATTGTCGGTCTTCTGCGCCGACACCGACGATGCAGCGCAGCGCATGGCCTCGTCGATGCTGTTATCGGTTGCCAAGTTGCGCACCGGGCGTCCCGGCGCTTTGCCGAGCCCGGAGGAAGCAACGGCGCACGTTTTCACGGCAGAGGAGCAGGCGATCGTCGTCGCTTACAAGAAACTCCAGATTGTCGGAACGCCCGACCACGTACAGCGCCGCATTGAGGAGCTTGCCACGCGCACGAAGGCAGACGAGGTGATGATTGCAACGCACGCATACGACATCGCCGCGCGCGTGCGATCCTATGAATTGGTGGCGCAAAGTTTCAACATGCTGGAAGGCACACCCAAGCCCTCGCAAGCAACACGTGAAGGAGTCGGCCGCGCAGACCGCGCGTAACTTCGCTAGCGCTGCTGCTGCACGCAGGGCCGAAGTCAAACCGCGTTCCTACCGCTCCCAGCCTTCGAACTGGCCCGCGTTTGATGTTCGTACGCCCAACTCTCCAATAGCTCTAGCGCCCCGTCGATTGTGCTGCCGATCCGCGTTCCAGGGATCTTCTTGCGTAGACGGTGCACACCGCCGCCTCCCAACCAGAGTTCGACGTTGGCGGGCAATGACTTTCTCAAAGAACTTACCTCTCGCTGAAGCACGTTGCGCGGAAACGCCGAGCTAAACGACAGTGCGACAACATCGGCCGAATGAAAGTCTGCCGCTCTGACGATGTCATCCGCCGGAGTTTGCGTTCCCAGCGGCACCGTCTCGACCAGAGCGAGCCGATACAGCGCTTGAATCATCAACAGTCCGAGTCCGTGCTGTTCGGTCGGGAGAGTAGTTAAGAGCACCAGCGGGCGTCGACACGACGGAGGAAGGTTCTCTATCACATCACGCAGCAGGGCCTGCGCGGCCTCGACGTATGAATGTTCCTTGAAAATGGGCAAGGCTCCCGATGCCCAGGCCCTACCGACTTCACCGTTCAGCGGGGACAAAACATCGCTCAGAAACGCGCGCAGCCCCAGCTCAGCGCACTTTTCCTCAAGCGATGCCCGCAGCCGTGCTATGTCGCCCTGCTGCACCAATGCAAACAAGCTTGCAACCGCGGATGTGCCATGGCTCGATGGCAAAGTGCTCGCCTTCAGCATTTGCAGCAACTGGCGCCGCGGGCGGCCAACCACCGCCCCCGCACGGTGGCCGTAGTCCATCAAGCGCTTGATCAGCCGTAGCGTTTCCACCTGCTGTTGCGTGTAACGCCGGTCACCGAGTGAGTCTCGCTCTGGAAGAGGAAATCCGTAGCGCCGCTCCCACACACGAAGCACGTCGCGTGACACACCTGTCGCACTTTCGACCGCACCAATATGAATTAGAGCCATCCAGCCATAATAGCCGTTTGCATTTGTCTTAGACAAACGGTAAGGTACGTTTTGATGCGCTTTAGCGATCTTCCGTGCTTAAAGCGTTGCTTGGAAATGGGCGGTTGAAAAATGTCGCTGCCAAAGGAGCTGTAGGAATGCGCTGGATCGTGTTGCCCTTTTTCGTAACCTGCAGCGCTGTGTCCGCGGCACCGCTCGAGCAAGTCAGCCTTCAGGTGGCGGTCTCCGGCATCGAGCGCGCCGAAGGCGTGATCCTCGTCGCAGCCTGCGGCCGCGCAGAGTTTCTGTCTCACGATTGCAAGTACGGCGCGCAGGCGCCCGCGCAACTGGGTCAGGTCCTGATCACCATTGGCGGAGTTCCCGAAGGCACGTACGCAATCCTCGTGCTGCACGACATGGATGGCAATGGCGTTTTGAAGCGCACCGCCTTTGGACTGCCGGCTGAGCCCATCGGGTTTGGCAACAATGCGCAGATCAAGTGGGGTCCGCCGTCATTTGAACAAAGCGCGATCGCCGTCAGCGGGCATACCGTTGCGGCAGTGACGCTACGCAACCGGTGAGCGCTGAATGAGCGCTGCACGGTCGATCGCAATCATCGGCGCCGGGCCCGGGGGCCTCGCTGCCGCAATGCAGTTGGCGGCTTCGGGCGCCCACGTGACACTGCTGGAACGCGGAGGTCAGGTTGGGGGGCGTAGCGGGCGGATTGACCTCGACGGATTCCGCTTTGATACCGGCCCGACATTTTTTCTGTATCCACGCGTGATCGAGGAAATCTTTGCAAGTTGCGGCTACAACTTCCGCAGTGAAATAGAAATGCGGCGGCTCGATCCGATTTACTGCCTGTCGTTCCTGCGCGCGGACGACCAAATGGATCATTTGCGCTTATGGACAGACCCTGATCGGCTCGCTGCAGCAGTGCAGCAGTTCAGTCCGCACGACGCCGGCGCGCTGCAACGCTTCATGGCCGACTCGCGCAAGAAACTGGCTGCATTCGAGCCCGTGCTGGCGCGCCCCTTCGGCAGTGTCGCTGCGTTCTTCGACACGGAGGTTTTAAATGCGCTCCGCCATCTTCGGCCGTGGGCGACCATCGACGCCGAGCTTGCTCGCTACTTTGACGACCCACGCCTGCGTCTGGCGTTTTCATTTCAAAGCAAATATTTAGGCATGTCGCCGTACCGCTGTCCAAGCCTGTTCACGATTCTTTCTTTTCTGGAACACGAGCACGGCGTGTGGCATCCGCTCGGCGGGTGCAGTGCGGTGATGGAAAAAATGGCGCAGCTTGCGATCGAGATGGGCGTCGAGATCAAACTGAATCAGCCGGTGCGCGAGATTCAGTTCGAGGGCCACAGAGCGGTCGGTGTGCGCACCGATGAGCGCGACTACCGGACCGACGCCGTTGTGATGAACGCAGACTTCGCACATGCGATGCGAACGCTCATTCCTGAGCGCCTGCGCCGGCGCTGGACCAACGACAAGATCGAATCAAAGCGTTATTCGTGCTCGACGTTCATGCTGTATTTGGGCATCGAAGGGGAAATCGATCTTGACCATCACACGATAGTGCTCGCACACGACTATGCCGAGAATCTGCGCGAGATCGAGAGCGGGGACGCGCCACCGGTCGCGCCCTCCTTGTACATCCACAACCCGGCACGTACTGATCGCACCCTTGCGCCGAAAGGCCAAAGCGCGCTGTACGTACTGGTGCCGGTAGGCAATCTTGATCGCGGTGTCGACTGGGTGGCGGAGCGTGGCCGGTATCGCGCATTGATTTTGCGGCGCCTTGAAGCGCTGGGTATCAAAGACATCGAGCGCCGCATTCGTGTGGAGAAAGTCATGACCCCGCTTGATTGGGAATCCGATCTGGCCGTTTTTCGCGGCGCGACGTTCAATCTGACGCATTCACTGAATCAGATGCTGTGCTGGCGGCCGCACAACCGCTTTGAGGACGTTGACGGGGTGTATCTCGTCGGCGGAGGCACCCATCCCGGTAGTGGCCTGCCGGTGATTTTCGAGGGCGCGCGCATCACGTCGAACCTAATAGCCGAAGACCTCGGTTTGCGTTCCCCATCGACAGGAAAAGTCGGTACCCCTAGCTCTAAGAGTGTGTTGCACGATGTGTTGGAACCTATCGCATGAACGCTTTCCTGTCGGACGAACAGCGCGCTATTAATGGGGTCTCGCGAGTGACATCTGAAGATCCAATAGCGGTGATCGGCGGGGGTCTCGGCGGTTTGGCAGCGGCAATCACGCTCGCCGGCCGCGGTCACCGGGTCATCCTGTTCGAAGCGAGTTCCTGGCTTGGCGGCAAGGCGGCCGTGCTGCAGGAAGACGGCTATCGATTCGACATGGGGCCGACGATCCTGACTTTGCCGCGCGTACTCGCGCGCGTTCTAGCCGAGGCCGGCCGCGACCTGTCCACGGAGCTGCAGTTAAAGCGGCTTGATCCACAGTGGCGATGTTTTTTTGACAAAGGCAGCCCCAAAGGGAAATCGGACAAGGAAGACCGGGCCAGCCACGGTCAGGTGCTCGACCTGGTCGCCAATGTGGAAGCGATGGTCGAGAGGATCGAGCGCTTTGCGCCGGGAGCGAACGCCGGGGACGGCTATCGGCGCTACCTGCAGCAATCTGCGAGGTTGCACGATATCTCGGAGCGTTTCTTTTTCTGGCGCAGCGTTGAGGGCGTGCGCGACACCTTTGACATGCGCGCTAACTTCAAGCTCTCCACCTTGTCCGATGTGCTCGCACTCAAAATGGGCCGCACTCTCGGCACCGACGTGCGCAAGCTGGTGCCGCACGCCAAGGTGGCACAAATGGTCGATCACTTTGCGCAGTACGTGGGTTCGAATCCATTTGCATCCCCTGCCGTACTGGGCAGCATCGCCCATATGCAGACAGACGAAGGAATCTGGTATCCAGTGGGTGGCATGCACGCGGTGCCCGTCGCGCTGGAACGCGTAGCACGCAATCTCGGCGTTGAAATCCGCACCGACACACCGATCTCGAAAATCGAAACGCGCGGGGGTTCCGTCGCTTCAGTTCGCACTGCCGCGGGCGAAACAGTGGCCGTCAAGGCCGTGGTATCCAACATGGACGCGGCGCGCACGTATCGCGAACTGCTGGGTAGCGAGTACAGCGAACGCCTCGACCGTTCGCGTTCGATCGAACCGGCGTGCTCCGGCGTGGTGTTCTATCTTGGACTTGATCGTCGCTACGACCATCTGGCGCACCACAACTTCGTCTTCTCGCGTGACGCGAAGCAGGAGTTTGATTGCATATATCGTCGTGGCGAGCCTGCTCCCGATCCCACGTGCTACCTGGCCGCGCCATCGGGCACCGAGCCAGGTGTCGCGCCGGCGGGGGGCGAAGCGCTTTATATCCTCGTGCACACGCCGTACTTGCGGTCGCATCACGACTGGTCATCGATGTTGCCGGCGTATCGACGAATCGTATTCGACAAGCTCGCACGCACTGCTGGCCTTGGCGATCTCGAGCAGCGTATTCGCTTCGAAAGGCATTTGACGCCGCAAGATATTCACGACCGCTACCGCGTATTGAACGGCGCCATTTACGGGATCGCAAGCCACGGCCGCTTTTTTGGTGCCTTCAAGCCGGGTAATCGCCGGCGCGACTTACCGGGTCTTTATCTGGCTGGCGGCGCGGCGCACCCCGGCCCCGGGATGCCGATGGTCTTGATGTCGGGCTGGATCGCAGCCGATTCACTGGACGCAGATTTTGGCGCTGCAGAACCTCGTACTTCGGACAATCATGTCTCAGACGTACACGCCTCCATGGCCGGATGATGTCCCCACGCCCTAGCTTTGGTGATCCCTCGCCGTTGCGTTCAGCTGCGTGGGTACGCTTCTTCGGCCGTGTGATGGCGCGGCATATGCGCGCGCATTTTCACGCCGTGCGCATCGCAAAACCGGGGGTGTCAGTATTACCGGCAGACACACCTGTTGTCATCTACTGCAATCATCCTTCGTGGTGGGATGCCGCCCTTGTGTCGGTACTGGCCACAAGCGTGTTCGCGGAGCGCAAAAGCTACGGGCCAATCGACGCGGACGCGATAAAAAAGTATGGGTTCATGCGGCGCATCGGATTTTTCGGCGTGCAGCCGAACAGCCGCGCCGGTGCAGTCACTGTGCTGCGCGTCGGCCGAGCGCTGCTGGCACACGCCGACACGTTGCTGTGGATCACGCCCGAAGGCGCATTCACGGATCCACGTAGTCGGCCGCTCGCAATGCGGCCCGGGTTGGCATCGCTGCTGGTTCGCGTTCCGCGCGTGGCCGTCATTCCGCTCGCGATCGAGTATCCATTTTGGACCGAGCGCACGCCCGAAGCGCTGGTGCGCTTCGGCGCACCTTTGTACCTTGACGTCACGCGCCCGATGGCTGCGCAGGAACTGCATCAATTACTCGAACGCAACTTGGGTGATCTGATGGACGCACTGGCCGAGGATGCGATGTCAAAGGATGCGTCGCGATTTGTCACTTTGTTCACAGGCACATCAGGCGTCGGTGGTGTCTATGACGCATGGCGGCGCGCCAAAGCTTGGGCATCTGGCCGTCACTTTGATCCAGCGCACGCAGCGGACTTACCGCCGCTGGCAGCCCAACCGGGGCAGGCGAGTACAAACAGATGATGATTCTCGCATTCATTGCAGCGGTGCTTGCGTTGCTGCCCTTGGGACTTGCGCTTCGCAATCTGTCTTTGTTTAAATCGCCGCACGAGCCTGCGCCGCAAAACACCCGCGTGTCGATTCTGATTCCCGCACGCAATGAGGCGTCCACGATCATTACAGCGATTGACGCAGCCCTTGCAAGTACGGGATGTGAAGTGGAAGTCGTCGTGCTCGACGACCAGTCGACCGACGACACAGTAATGCTCGTGCGTGAAAGGACGCTGCGTGACTCGCGAGTACGGCTCGAACTTGCACCGCCATTGCCGTCGGGCTGGGCTGGAAAACAGCGCGCGTGCTGGCTGCTGGCGGAGCATGCGCGCTTTGAAGTGCTGATGTTCATCGATGCCGACGTTCGACTTGCGCCGAATGCCGCATCGCTTGGCGCGGGCTTCTTGTTGCACGCTGCGCCGAGCCATGCCCCAGTCAGCAAGGCAGGCGCCAATAACGCGCCTTTAAGCCTGGTCAGCGGGTTCCCGCTCGAAGAAACGAAGTCACTGGCGGAGCACCTGGTGATTCCCTGGATCCACGTTTTGCTGCTCGGCTATCTCCCCATCGCCCGTATGCGGCGCTCTTTGTCGAGTGCCTACGGCGCGGGTTGCGGACAGTGGATGATCGCGCGGCGTGACGCCTATTTCGCAACCGGCGGGCATTCAGCAACGCCGTTGTCCCTGCATGACGGCACAAGCCTGCCGCGGACGTTCCGGGATGCGGGGTACGCGACGGATATTTTTGACGGCACCGAGCTCGCGCGCTGCCGCATGTACAACAGCTTGAATCAGGTGTGGGCCGGGTTCTCGAAAAGCGCCGGAGAAGGTATCGCGACACCCGTCGGTTTGCCTATCTGGACGCTGTTGATCTTCGGAGGACACGTGCTGCCGTGGTTACTGTTGGCGATTGGCATGCTGACCGCAAATTCCTGGCTGGCAGCCGTTGCCGCGATTGGCGTCGCCGCAAATTTGATACTTCGTGCCGTTCTCGGCCGCAGGTTCAGGCAGCATTCCAACAGTGCAGGGCTGCATCCCATTGGCGCGATGCTTGTGCTTGCGATCAACGCGTTTGGACTTTTCCGTCACCTAAGCGGTCGTCCAAATCTCTGGCGGGGTCGTGCCTACGTGCGACCCTCATGAAGCCGCCGGCATCAGCCATAAGAGTCACGCTCGTCGGCGAACAGTCGCAGCGCGAACTGACCCGCTTCGGTGCCCCTGAGCCGCGTGATCTCTTCGCGCATTGCCGCAGGCAAGGCATCGAAGGCGGGTTGGACAGCACGGCATTCCGCTGGGCACAGAACCGGCGCTGCAAGCGCTGCAAAAGTCAGATCGGCCGCGCTAAAGCGCTCGCCGGTTAGAAACGGGCGGCGGTCGCGCAGACGTTCATCCACTTGTCTAAAAACACTTCGCACGCGCTCAAGGGATCGCTGCGCGCTTTCAGGCGTGATCCTGTAGGCCCCGCGAACGAGGCGGCGAACCAGCGGCGTAATCACGCGAATCACACTCGCCTCGAACCGCGGCACGCCCTGGGACCACAGCGAGCGAATCAGCGTGCCATGCGGAAGCACCTGCGCGTAGGCCCACCGCCGCGTGTTCGGGCCGAGCTCCGTGTCAAATTGTTCCTCGAGCGCGTCAACCTCGCGTCGAAGTGCGGCGTCGCGCGGATACAGCAGGCCCCCGCCGCCTACCGCATCCGCATGCACCAGGATGTCGGTGGAGTCGACCAAGCGAGCCGTGCCATGCACGAGCACGGGCACAGTGCCGCCGTCGTAACGTGTCGTGGCCAACCGGTGCAGCAGAGGCGCATGAGCCTCTTCTCGATACGCCATCCCTACCCGGTCGAGCGCCCAGCGTGCCTTCTCGCAGTAATGGCTTAGTGGAATCGTGATCAGAACCGCGGAACCGGTGTCCCTGTGCGTCATCATTCGTCTCAAAACGTTATTACTGTTAATGCATACCCTACACGCCCGCGCTAGCTATAAAAGCACACTGACCGTCGACAGGCACGGCAATAGCTCATCACGTGCCCAATGGAACCCGGTGCGTGGATAGAGCCTGAGTTCATTGAAAACATGGAACAGGTTTCGGGGACATGAGCATCACGCAGAAGAACGGGGTCACGCGCTTACCACGTCATATCGGCATCATTCCCGACGGCAATCGCCGTTGGGCCGATGCACACGCGACCGCGCGCAAGGACGGTTACGCCGCAGGCATTGAGCCCGGCATGCGCTTGTTACGTTTGTGTCGCGAACTCGGCATCGAAGAGGCGTCGGTTTATGGCTTCACGAAAGAAAATGTAAAGCGCCCTCAAGATCAAGTCGGCGGATTCCGCCAGGCCTGTGTTGACTTCGTCACTCAGGCCCGGGATGCCGGCGTTGCGGTGCAGGTGATCGGTGATTCTGATTCAGTGGCGTTCCCGTCCGAATTGAAACCGTACGTGGAACAGCGGTCTGCTGGCGACATGAAGGTCAATTTGCTCGTCAACTACGGCTGGCAGTGGGACTTGGCTACGACCCTTGCAAAGCCAAGGACGCGCGCGAATGTGCGTTCGGACGGACTGCAGCTGCTGGGATCCGCCGCGGCATCGCGCGTGAATCTGGTTATTCGCTGGGGTGGACGCAGGCGCCTGTCGGGGTTTCTGCCGATGCAATGCGCGTACGCCGATCTGTATGTGGTCGACGCGCTGTGGCCGGACATGCAGCTGCAGGAATGCATCGATGCCCTCAGCTGGTATCAGCGTCAGGATGTCACTCTCGGCGGCTGACCGCCGTACGCGAATCCGCGCTCTTAAGACGTCTCGCTAGCAGGATCAATACGGGCGCCTGCGGCGGTGATGGCGGCGCAATCGGCTGCCACCTGCGTTCGCAAGGCTGCGTCCGCAGCAGAATCGTGAGGATTGGTGGTTGACCGGTTAATAGCAACTTCCAAGTGAATGCATGTGAGTCGACTAGAGGTCATCGTGAGTTTCCGGTGCAGTGCGTTGGTGAATTCTTCCCCATTTACACAAACCGGTTCCTGGGAAAAGCAGGGGAATCAATGGGGATGCAGCTACACGTCACCCCTGCTGTCAGCGCGCCGCCCGACGACTAAGAGCACTCGAGGAAGGCGCGCGCCAGACAACCGACATCGTTTCCTTTTGCTGGAATCTACGCAGATTCAAGTCAACGCCTTCTGAATATCTGCGATCGATGCTTTGGTAAACGTCTTATTAATTTCCGATATCAACCGAGCCTGAACTTCCTTGTGCAACGTGGGACGGATTTGACCCAGCGTCTGCGGGTCGGCGATGAGAACAAGGGCGGCGAAATCTCCACTGTGAGCGCGGCGGTACAGCTCATGTGCTAGCTGTTTTGCAAATGTGGCCTCGTCTGCCTCCTTCGGCGAAGACTCAGTTGGCTGCGATCCGGAGGCGGCCTCGTCGAGCAGATTACTTGGCTTGAATTCGCCGTCGGCTGTCAGCGAGACCTTGTTTGCCTGACCCGAATTACGGAAAAAGCGGGCGCCCGTGCCATCTGCGACTACAACAAGAGCACCGTTCGGAATTTCCTTTGCCTTCATTCGTCATTCTCTTTCTGTTGGAAATTCATGCCGCCTGCGAGCTGAGCTGCTGAGCCGCAGAGCGTAGTGGCGTCCCCAAGGGGATTCGAACCCCTGTACTCACCGTGAAAGGGTGATGTCCTAGGCCTCTAGACGATGGGGACCAGACGTATTGGTGGAGGTAAACGGGATCGAACCGATGACCTCTTGCATGCCATGCAAGCGCTCTCCCAGCTGAGCTATACCCCCACATGCGAGGCGCGGATTATAGCCATGCACGGCCTGGGCGGCCACGAGCGATTATTTGCAACATCTCGAGGCGCCGATAGATTCTTAAGGCGGTGTCGAACACGCCTAAGGGGATTCAGTCGCCGATAGCGTCGCATTGATCCGTGCCAGGGTCGTCTCGCGGCCGAACAGCTCGAGCACAGCGTCGATGGACGGCGTTTGCGTCTGGCCCGTAACAGCAACGCGCAACGGCACCGCGACTTGAGGCATCTTGAGTTTTAGCTCAGAGACGATCTGCCGGATCGCTCCGTTCAGCGCTGCGCGGTCCCACGTCAGCGCGTTAGCGCGCTCGCGAAACGCTTCAAGAACCGCGCGGCCCGACTGATTCACATGCTCGTCAAGCAACGCGCCACTGAATTGCGGCTCGCAATAAAACAGCAGCGCACAGTCGGCCAGTTCATTCAATGTACGGGCGCGATCCTTCATCAATGCCACTACGTCCACAAGTGGCGGGCCGCCGCTGACGCACCCACCCTTCGCTTCAACGCGCAGTGAAATTAACTGAGCGAGCCTGACGTTATCGGCTTCCTTGATGTACTCGCCATTCAACCACATCAACTTGTCGAGGTTGTATTGCGCTGGCGCGCGGTTGACGTGCTGCAGGTCGAACCAATCAACCAGCTGCTCGGGAGTGAACTTTTCTTCGTCACCGTGGCTCCACCCAAGACGCGCCAGGTAGTTGAACAGTGCTTCGGGCAGAAACCCGTCAGCCTCGTACTGCATGACACTCACCGCGCCATGCCGCTTTGAAAGTTTGCTGCCATCGGGCGCCAGGATCAAAGGCAGATGGCCAAACGATGGAGGTGTCCACCCGAGTGCGCGATACAAATTGATCTGCCGCGGCGTGTTGTTGATGTGCTCTTCGCCGCGCAGCACGTGCGAGATTCGCATGTCGGCGTCATCGACGACCACCGCAAAGTTGTAGGTTGGCATCCAGTCGCTACGCGCGATCACCAGGTCGTCGAGCTCGCGGTTCGAGATGTTGATCGGCCCTTTGACGAGATCGTTCCACGCCACATCGCCGTCATCCGGATTGCGAAAGCGGAACACGGGCTGAACATCAGCGGGAGGTGTCTTGCCGCGCGCATGCTCCGGCCGCCAGCGGCCGTCGTAACGCGGTTTCTCGTTGCGCGCCATTTGCGCCTCGCGCAAGGCTTCAACCTCTTCCTTGCTTGCGTAGCAGCGATAGGCGCGACCGTCGGCGAGCATTTGCTCGAGCACTTCGCGATAACGAGTCAGGCGTTCGGTCTGCCGTACCGGCCCTTCGTCGTAATCGAGCTCGAGCCAGCTCATGCTCCGCAGAATGACCTGCACTGCTTCCTCGGTCGAGCGTTCTGCGTCGGTATCTTCGATGCGAAGGACGAACTTGCCACTGTGATGGCGCGCAAACGCCCAGCAAAACAGCGCCGTGCGAGCGGTACCCAGATGAAGCATGCCGGTGGGGCTCGGCGCAATCCGCGTTCTGACTTCTTGCATAGGATTCATCGTAGCGGTGCGCCAGCACCGTTGCGCGGATTCAGGCCGTCGCGACCTCGGCCACGCCGTCGGTCGACAGCGCATCGGAACAGTGATGCGGGCGCACAAGCTCGAGCGAAGCATCCTCCACCGCGGTGGCGCGGATCACCGGTGCTTGCGGGCGAACGCCGCCAAAAATCGTGGCAAATGCAACATCAGCCGCATCGCGTCCGGTTCCGAATCGCACCAACCCCATTGGAATTGCAGTACCCGACGGGTCGAAGATGTACCAGCGGTCGCCCAAAAAGGCTTCGACGTAAGCATGGAAGTCGGGTGGGCCGAGCACCGGGTTGGCACCATAGTCGGTTCCCGTGGCGAAGCGCGCGGGAATGTTGAGGGCGCGGCACAGCGCAATCATCAGATGAGTGAAATCGCGGCACACACCCACCTGTTCGATCAGTGTGTCCACCGCGGAGGTATTGAAATTCGATGAGTTCGATGTAAACGCGACGTGCCGATTCACCCAGTCCCGAATGGTTTGCACACGACTATGGCCCCATTGCACCTGCCCGAACTCGTTGTTCGCAAGCTTTAACAAACGATCCGATTGGCAATAGCGGCTCGGGTAGATGTAGCTGATGACCTCGAGCGGCAGGCGGCTGATCGGCACTTCGGCGAGCTGCGAAGGATCAGCACGGTGGTGGGTCAGATCCACCGTCGCCGAGTACGCGACTTTTAGGCTGCCGGGTCCGGCGCGCAAGCGCATATACCGGTTTCCGGTGGCCAGGTCGGTATGCATTTCGGGCACCACAGGCTGGCTGATCGACAGATTTTCTGCCGAGATCACCTGACTGCGAGTGTGCGCGGCGTGAATGTTGAAGACGAAATCGGCACCGTACTGGTCGATTTCGTAATTCAACTCTACCTGTAGATCGAGGCGAACCATGCCCCGATGCTAACGGCACGGGGCGATCGCAGCAAATTGGTTGGCGCGGGAAGCGGGCGCCAGCATGCTGCTGCTGGAAGCTTCGCCGCGCGAATGGCGGGGTGGCAATTCGCAGCACACGCGCAACCTGCGTTGCATGCACGACGCACCGTAGGATGTGCTCGTCGATGTGTACCCCGAGGAAGAGTTCTGGCAGGACTGCTGAAGGTCACCGCCGGGAACACGAACGAGCAACTCGCGCGCTGTGTACCGTAGCGCGGCTTTGTTGAAATGGGCGATTGAGCGGAGGCAACCGAGCCGCTTGCACGTCGGTGCCGAGTAGCAGCCGGAGAAATTTCGTCGCTGGACGCATCACTGCTTTGCCTCGCGAACCCGCGTTTCCGCTCTTGCCGCAGCAACCATGGCCCACGCAGCCATAAACATCGCCGCGATCACCGGCCCGATCACGAAACCGTTTATGCCGAATATGGCGATACCGCCGAGGGTGGAGATCAGCACCACGTAGTCAGGCATCCTGGCCTCCCTCCCGACCAGAATGGGCCGCGCAATGTTGTCCACCAGCCCAATGACTAGAACGCCGAACGCGATCAGAACGATGCCTTGCCAGATCGCACCGGTGACCAGGAAGTAGACCGCCACTGGCAGCCAAACCAGGGCAGCTCCTACCGCCGGCAGCAGCGACAGAAAGGCCATCACCACGCCCCATAACACCGGGGCGTGGACATCCAGAAACCAGAAGATCAGTCCGCCGAGCGCGCCTTGCATGATCGCCACCAGAATGCCGCCCCTCACCGTTGCTCGAATGACGGTAACGAACTTGGTGGAGAGGTCGCGCTGTACGTCGGCGCGCAATGGGATCGCATCCCTGATGCGCTTGCGCAGTGGGTCACCATCGCGGAGCAGGAAAAACAGCAGGTAAACCATGATGAACAAGCTGAGAATGAAGTCAAACGTGTTCCGGCCGATGCCGAGTACCTGCGCGGCGACGAATTGAATGCCTTGAGCCAAGCTGTCCGAGAGTTTCTCCTG
>Ga0136634_10000365_pt1 | contig 20934 bp, 19 predicted proteins | sample AntDrymUQ8332106_2_FD_104654 | JGI IMG/M metagenome (GOLD analysis project Ga0136634, IMG submission 104654) | Polar desert sand microbial communities from Dry Valleys, Antarctica - metaG UQ833 (21.06) | ecosystem: Environmental > Terrestrial > Soil > Desert | place: Antarctica: Dry Valley... | reverse complement strand
TGAAGATACGCGATTGCCGGCTTTTTGTTTTAAAGGTGGGAATGGATAATTGAATACTCGTATCCAGTCATATCACAATTTTTGCGAATCCCAAATTCTCTCCTTAGCTCTCGGATCGCGATAACTAAAGGTACCCTCCTACTTCTTCTTTAATTGATCAAGATACTCCAACAGGTCTGCCAATTCCTGTGTGTTCATTAATTGTTCCAATCCATCAGGCATCATGGATTCACTTAATTTTTTCCTGGATTTTACATCGTCGGATTTTACACTTTGCTTATTGCCCCCGGGGAGTTTGATATCAATATCCGTTTCTGTTTTACTCGCAATGATGCCTGAAAGTTTGGAACCGTCTTTCAGGATCAATTCCCACCCTTCATAGCCGAAACTGATACCAGCCGATGGATGCAAAATAGCTTCCAGTTGACTTTCCTTGGGCAATTTCGATCCGATCTCGGTTAAAGCCGGACCGAAATCAAATCCTTCACTACTCACCTTATGACACACTGCACAATTCCTTTTAAAAACCGCCTTGCCATTTTCAATATTTGGTGTTAAAGCCAATACATCATTCATAGCCGGTTCTTTTTGCACCGTGTTCGTTTTAGACCCGGGCAGGTAGCTGGCAGCTTCGCTTCTTATCGCTCCACGCCATGCCCTACTAACACTCTCCACTACGGGAGGTATCAAATCCTCTGGCACTTTTTTCCCTTTCAATAATTCCAATACACGATCTTCTCCATTCCCTGATCTTCCGATTTTGCCGGCGGCTACTCTACGTAGTTCTACCGGATATGTTTTAGAAGTAATAATTGTTTGCAACATATCAAGGGATTCCTTACTACCAACCCCACCTATTGATGTTATAAGTTTGTTGGCTTGAGCAGTATCATTTCCCTGAATTATTTTCCAGGCAAGATTTCCACCTCCTAATTGTAGCAGCAAACCCGCTGCATTCCTACCAATTGATTTATTAGATTCTGCAATGGCAAGGTTCAAAAGATTTGGTTTCTCTGAACGGACTTCATATTTCTTTACCATTTCTATATACTCGGGAGTACCCATTAACGATTGAATGACCTCATTCATAGCTGTAACTGCTACCGGTGATTGCATTACCGTTTTCAAATCCAGATGACGTAATACCAGTTTATTCAAGCCTGTATCCTTACTTGTATTGTTAACAATCATGTTCAACAGCAACTTCGATTTTGCTGGTCCGGTATTAAAGTCGAATGCGCGGAAATATCGCAGGCGTTCTTTTATAGCTACATTTTGTTGTGCTGCTATCCGGGCAATATAAGGAACAGCAAGGTCAGTACGTGCTCTCCAGACAATATCACGGGAAGCATTGGTTTGTAAGGGGTCTTTTACTTTTATGAAATAGGCAGCCAAATATTTGTCCCATTGATTATCTGCTCCAATTCCTAAGGCCTCAAGATACCACCGATCGTTCCCGTCATGCTTCATTGCAAGATCTGACCATAACCCTGCAGCTTCTGGTCCTGTAACATGATGCAGCGCAATAGCACATTCGCGAAGTACTTGTTTGTCGGGATCATTTACCAATTGACTCACAACCGCTGTTACATTTTCATTCGCCTGTGTGGCAGCCCTTAATCCCATGACCCGTAAGTCCGGATCATTTTCTTTAATAGCTTGTTGGATCCATTCTTTTTCTTTTCCCGGCATCTTTACCAATACCCAAAAAGCCCTGGCGCGCATACGGGGATTTGGTGAAGACTTCCAGAGATTTTCCAGTTCAGGCACAGCTTCTTCTCCCATTGATTGTAACGCCGTCCATGCATGATGTCGCACGGCCAGGTTAGGATTTTGTAAGGCTATTAATGCTCCTGCCGGTGATGAGTAATCGAATGTTGGAACAGAATATTTTGAATTGATTGGTGCTAATCGGTAAATCCTGCCACGTTGCTGATCACCAGCTGCATGTCCACCTACACCGGGATCGTACCAATCTGCTATAATAAGAGAACCGTCGGGAGCGGTACAGATATCAGCGGGACGAAACCATTTATCCTTTTCATTTTTAAGTAAGTTCAATATCTCAGCAGTATATCCTGCACCTTTTTTCTTAATGGGATATGCGCGGATAACATTTGGTCCGGGATCGCAATGTATTATCTGGTTTTGAAATGATTGGGGCAACAAGGAACCTTCGTACACGATCATGCCAGTCGGCGATCCTGCACCGGTTTGCAAAAGATTGGGAACTACACCCGGGTCATTTAAATGCCAGTGCTGAATGGGTATGGAATCTTCCAGGTTTGTACGATTAGCCTGCCAGCCGGCACCGGTCATTTCATCTGTAAAGCCATAATTGCCACGTTGCATAACATAATTAATTCTTACACCCCGGTTTCCATCGTCATCATTATCACTTTGCCAGATGGTTCCATAACTATCAACGGCAGCTTCATAATTATTCCTGAAATTATCCCCCAGGCATTCCACATTGGAAGCATCAGGGTTACAACGAAATAACATGCCCTGTTTATATTTTTTGGGTCCGATCTCATCTCCATCCTGGTCAAGAACCGGCTTTCCGTTTTTGTCTTTTAAAGTTTTGCCTTCATTACCGAAACTGAAATACAATTTACCATCCGGGCCAAAACTAAAACTATGGGTACCATGATCATGCTGTTCCCCGCCGATTCCCTGGAAAACAATTTCCTTACGATCCGCTTTGTCATCGCCATTATCATCAAAGAAAGCCCATACGTATGGGCTTTGGGATACCAGTACTTTGTTTCCTAAAACACAAACTCCTAATGGAGCATTTAATTCTGGTCCCTGGTAAAATACTTTAGCAGTATCCATTTTACCATCTGAATCTGTATCTTCTAATATTACGATGCGGTCACCTTGTGCATTCGTTGGATTACCATTGATGCCAGGTCGGTAATTGTAGGCTTCTGTTACCCACACTCTACCTTTTTCATCCACGTCAATATTTGTTGGATTTCTTAACATGGGTTCAGTAGCCATAGCTTGTACCTGCAGACCTTCTGCAATCACCAGTCCCTTTAATGCATTCTCCGGTAAATGAAGCTGTTCTGCAGTAAGACTATCTTTGGATTCAGTATCAACAGTAGAGGGTTTATCCTTGCACGATGTGAAAAATACCAACACTGTCAGAGTGAGAAAAAAATAAAATAATTTGACTTTCGAATTAGGCAATCGGTTAGTTATGGCTCTCATTATAAATGTTCTTATTTAAAAGAATTATGATTAAGGAAGAAATATAAAGAAAGATGAGGGATTGGTCAAACAATATTTAGAGTGATAGTTTAATCCACAACCTGGAAAAAAACCATTCCCAAATGGCGGATCATTAACCAAAAATTTAAAACTATGATATATCACCAACTAGGTGCCTCTACACTTCAGATTAGTAAAATAGGTTTTGGATGTATGTCATTGGCAGGAAGTGATGAAGAGAATGCTGTGGTACTGCATCATGCAATTGATCTTGGGATTAATTTTTTTGATACCGCCGACCTTTACAATAAGGGCATGAATGAAGTTTCCCTGGGTAAAGCACTTAAATCAAAAAGAAATAAAATCATTCTTGCTACGAAAGTAGGCAACCAATGGCGCACTGATGGTAACGGCTGGGATTGGAATCCCCATAAAAAATATATTCTTTCATCAGTGGATGAAAGTCTGAAACGTTTACAAACGGATTGTATTGATCTGTATCAGTTACATGGTGGAACTATTGATGATCCTATTGATGAAACAATCGAAGCTTTTGAATTATTAAAACAACAAGGAAAGATCCGTTACTATGGTATCTCTTCTATTCGGCCAAACGTGATTCGGGAATATGTCAGGCGATCTTCGATTGTAAGTGTGATGATGCAGTACAGTTTACTGGACCGGCGACCGGAAGAAACGTGTCTGGCTTTTTTAAAGCAACATAATATCGGGCTCCTCACCAGGGGAAGCCTGGCACAGGGACTTTTAGTAAACAAACAGGCAAATGAATATCTCCAATATTCCATACAGGAAGTTACAGCTGCGAGCGAAGCTATAAAATCTGTTTCAGGGGTTCAAAGAACATCCACTCAAACGGCGATAAGGTATGTGTTACATCATCCTGAGGTTACATCCGCAATCCTTGGGATCAGGACAATACAGCAATTGGAGGAAGCTGTAAGAACCATACATACACCCATTCTCTCCGGAACCCAGATGACGCTTTTACAAGATTCCATAAAATCAAACAGGTATGATCAACACAGGTAGTATAGGGATACCTTCACCACTCATCCTGTGAATAGCGCATTAATACTTTTCAAATCTTTGCATTATCATACATATTCGTATTACCGCGATCTTTGCGGCAAAATTTTTTTTAGCTCCTCGTAGGGGTACAAGGCTTCTGAGCTGTTTTATATAAAAGGGCAGTTGATAGAAGCAGTACGATTTAAAAGGGGATATCAAACAGTTCGGATGGAAGTTCAGGAACAAAGGATTATTCCATTGGCCTTCAATGGAGAAGTGGCAATTTTTGAAGAGTTGTTCAAGACTCATTTCAAAAGTCTGTACGCGTATGCCAATACCATAGTAAGAGATGAAGTAATAGCTGAAGAAATGGTGCAGAATGTTTTTTTTAAAATATGGGAAAAGAAAGGAGGATCTAATATTCAATCTCCTGCGCTTGGTTACTTGTATAAATCTGTTTACCATGAAAGTCTTAACTACCTCAAGCATCAGAAAGTAAAAGCAGCCTACCAGGCACATTCTGTGTATCAAATGAAGAATCAGACTGATAATGCTTCAAAAAAAATAATATTGTCTGAGCTGGAACAACAAATAAATAAAGCATTATGTGAATTGCCGGAACAATGTCGAACGATATTCCAAATGAGCAGGTTTGAAGAAATGAAATACCAGGAAATTGCAAACAAACTCGGGCTTTCCATTAAAACAATAGAAAACCAAATGGGCAAAGCCTTAAAAATATTACGATTAAAACTAGCTGAATATCTACCATTGATAATTGCATTTTTCATAGACCTGTCAATTCTATCGAGTTTTTGAAAGCGAACGAAAACCATATGACTGATGAACTTCTTGTAAAATACCTTCTGGATGAGGCCCTGAGTGCTGAACGGAAAACTGTAGAAAGTTGGATCCATGCAAGTGCGGCAAATAGGCGTTATTTCAACCACTTTCAATTGATCTGGGAAACCAGTAAACAACAGGTTATTCCGCCGACAGTTAATACTGATGAGGCATGGCAACGATTTACACAAAGAACCAGGCAGGCTGATAATAAACTTGTCGTAATTCGCAGGATAAATAATCCATTTACCCAGCTTCGGGCAGCAATAATTGTAATGCTTAGTGTAGGCGCGTTAGGACTTGCCTATTTTTTAGCAGATCGTCTGTCGAATTCTACCATACTCATTACCTCATCCACCATTCCTAAAAGAGATACTTTACCCGATGGTTCCATCATCACCTTAAACAAAAATTCAAGCATCAGTTATACCCGGAAATTTAAAGGAACTATAAGAAAGGTTGATTTAAAAGGTGAAGCATTTTTTTCTGTAACGCCTGACAAGAAAAAACCTTTCGTGATAAGCGTTAATAATACCACTGTTACGGTAGTAGGAACCTCTTTTAATATCAAAAGCATCGGCGAAACTACCCAGGTAGTTGTGGAAACAGGTACCGTGCAGGTAACAAAAAATAAGAAATCAATTGAATTGAAACCCAAGGAAAAACTGGTAACCAGGTCAGCTGATCTTGCATTGGCAAAGGAAAAGGTAACTGATAATCTTTACCAGTACTATCGCACCAGGGAATTTCCTTGTGATAATACCCCACTCTGGAAGCTGGTGGAAGTATTAAACGAAGCTTACAATTCGAATATAGTTATTGAAAACAAAGAATTGCGAAGTCTTCCCCTTACTGCAACCTTTTATAATGAGTCGTTGGAAAAAATATTATCGGTCATAGCTGAAACATTTGATATATCTGTTGAACATAAAAACAATCAGATCATTTTAAAAAAATTGGTGAAAAAGGACAATACTCCAGGATAATAATCTCTTAATCATCACTACAGAATATTGCCCTATTGGAATTATATACGATGCAATCAATGAAACACAAAGACACTGTCAAATTCTTCTTCATTCTCATATTCTTTTGTTTTGCATCATCTCCTACAGCAGCACAAAGCATCCTGGAAAGAAATATTTCGATGGAAGTAAATCGGCAGCGCTTGGAAAATGTGCTGGAAATCATAAGTAACAAAGGGAATTTCTTTTTTTCCTATAACAGTACTATCATCCGGCCCGACAGCCTTGTAACTTTAAATGTAAACAACCGATCCATAGGTGAGGTACTATCAATTCTTTTCGGGAATGGTTATGAATTTAGAGAAAGCGGAAATTACATTATTCTGCGGCGTACTCCTATAAGACTAAGACTGGTTACGAACCAGGCGGTCAGTGAAGACAAATTCTATACCGTAAGCGGATATGTTATAGATGATCAGACAGGTGAAAAAGTAAATGATGCCAGCATTTATGAAAAATTAAGACTTGCTTATGCCAGTACAAACAGCCAGGGTTATTTTAAATTAAAATTAAAAAGCAGGTATAAAAGTGCGTCTATTACCGTTAGCAAGCAATTCTATGAAGATACTACAGTTAATATTGAGCCCAGGTTTGACCAGTCAGTAACCATTACAATTGTTCCCTCCGAGATTTCAGAACACACTATTACAATAAGACCCAAAAATTACCAGGCACCTGAATCCATACAATTGCAAGTTTCAATGAATGATAGTGTTCATTGGTTATACACCTACGTAAAAAACGATTCTGTTCTTGTGGAAAGAACCGCAATAGGAAGATGGCTGGTCTCCTCCAAACAAAGGATTCAAAGTATTAACCTGAAAAAGTTTTTTACAGTTCGACCAGTGCAAGGTTCAATTGTTCCGGGGTGGAGCACAAATGGAAAACTGAATAGCCAGGTTATAAATAATTTTTCTTTTAATCTCTTTGGCGGATATTCTGGGGGCGTAAATGGATTTGAGATAGGAGGTTTGTTTAACATTGATAAAAAAAACGTTCAATATGCACAATTCGCTGGATTGTTTAATACAGTCGGCGGAAGTGTGCGTGGCGTTCAGATGGCAGGCTTGAGCAATACTGTTCTGGATAGTTTAAGAGGGACGCAGATGGCAGGAATTACTAATTATGTAAAAAAGAACTTTGGTGGTTTTCAGATGAGTGGAATATACAATCATGTGGGCGCGAACATGAATGGATGGCAAGTTGCAGGTATCACTAATTTCACTAACCACAAAACAACTGGTGCGCAAATTGCCGGTATTGCAAATATCAGTTCAAGAGAGCTGGATGGGGTGCAGATTGCAGGAATTTTTAACTATACCAGGAGGCTTAAAGGAGTTCAGGTTGGTTTAATAAATGTAACAGATAGTTCTACAGGTTACAGTATTGGGCTCATTAATATTGTTTTTAAAGGTTATCATAAATTGTCTCTATCTACAAACGAGGCATTAAATGTTAATATAGCATTCAAAACAGGTAGTAAAAAATTCTACAGTATTTTGCTTGCCGGGGGAAATGCGGATACAAATAAACTGGCTTATTCATTCGGTTATGGATTCGGTTCCGAGTTTTCATTAAATAAACGTTTTGCAATTAATACAGAAATCACTTCTCAATATTTATACCTGGGCTCATGGAATTATCTTAACCTTCAAAATAAATTCAACCTTTTTTTGACATTTAAATTTGGAAAATATTTTTCTATCTATGCGGGGCCATCGTACTCTGTATACATTTCAGATCAGGATATTGCGGTCCCAGGATATAAAAGCAAAATTTCCTTCAGCAACTTTCATAAAAATCAATTCAGCCCAAATGTTACCGGGTGGATCGGTTGGACGGCTGGTATTAATTTTTTCTGAGATAGATTGTATGCATATTGATACCATTCCATTCTTGACCTACACTAAGCTTTAACCTTAAATTTTGCCGCTCACCACTCTACTCTAAAAAATATCACTGGTTGATAGGGGTAAGAAGAGATTCAGTTGTCATATATAAAAACCGGGACTATCATGGCAACACTGAAAAGAAAATATTTCTTTACCCTGACAGCAGTATTTATCAACCTTATTTGCAATGCACAATTCACACAAACCATCCGGGGGAAAGTAGTTGATCAACTACTGCAAAAGCCATTGACCGGTGCTACAGTATCCATGAATGGTTCTATGAAAGCAACCATAACACAGAGTGATGGAAGTTTCCGAATAACAGATGTACCCGTAGGTTCCCATCAGTTACTGGTTAGTTTTATTGGATTCAAGGATGCAACTCTTGATAATATAATTGTAAATACAGGAAAAGAGGTAGTTCTATCAATTGCTTTAGAAACAGATGTGGAGCTGCAAAAGGAAGTGATAATTCAAGCCAAAAGCAGAAAAAACAAACCTCTTAATGAAATGAGTATAGTGAGTGCGCGAGCATTTACTGTTGAAGAAACACAGAAATATGCGGCAGCTGTAAATGATCCACTTCGGATGGCAACGAGCTTCGCCGGAGTAGTAGCAGCAGATGATGGGAACAATCATATTGTTATCAGGGGAAATTCGCCTGCAGGATTGTTGTGGAGAATGGAAGGAGTTGATATTCCTAATCCCAATCACTATAGCACAGCCGGCAATAGTGGAGGAGGCATATCCATATTGAGTGCGCAGTTATTGTCCAATTCTGATTTTATTACAGGTGCGTTCGCAGCGGAATACGGTAATGCGCTCAGCGGAGTATTTGATTTGAAATTACGGAAAGGCAACAACGAGCATAAAGAATATACATTACAAGCTGGAATACTGGGTTTGAATGTGGCAGCAGAAGGTCCATTAGCGCCATTCTACAAAGGTTCTTACCTTATTAATTACCGCTATTCAACGCTTTCGTTACTGAGCAAACTGGGATTGAATATTTCTGAAGGTGTAACCAATTTCCAGGACCTGTCATACAACATTTATCTTCCCACAAAACGATCTGGTGATTTTACATTTTTTGGATTTGGGGGATTGAGTTCGCAAAAAGCTACAATTGAAAAAGATTCAGCCAAGTGGGACTCTGAGGGGGACCGATATGGAGGAAAGTTTAATGCAAATACAAGCGCAGCAGGACTAACGCACAATATTTTTATAGGACAAAATACACAACTTAAATCTGCAGTTTCCTTGTCTAATACTGAAAACAATTATGATCAACAGTACGCTGAGAAAACGGGAACTCTTTCAAATACCTACCGAGATAACTATAAAAATACCAAGCTGGTTATTTCATCTTCATTAAACCGCAAGATTGGTTTGAAGCATGCCTTGCGTACAGGGTTCATCGTAAATAATATCCGATTTAATTATTATCAGAAAACCCGGGACAACCCTAACACTCCACTTGAAGAAAGAATGAATACTTCCGATAATACTCAAACCATTCAGGCATTTGCACTATGGCAATATAAACCTTACAATAAAATCACTTTTAATGCAGGAGTGCATTACCTCACTTTATTATTAAATAATACCAGTTCGATGGAGCCGCGGGCATCTTTAAAATGGGATATGGATAAACAGAATTCTTTTTCTCTTGGATATGGATTGCATGGACAGATATTACCATTAGGGGTATACTTCGCAAAAAGAAAAAGCCTGGATGATCAATGGATCTATCCCAACAAAAATCTGGATTTCACAAAATCACATCATTTTGTTGCATCGTACAACCATGCTTTTGGAAAGAACCTGCGATTGAAAACCGAATGGTACTACCAACACCTTTACAATGTACCGGTTAGCATTTATGATTCCAGCACTTTCTCCACTCTTAATATTCAGGGTGACTATGTTACTGAGCCCTTGAACAATAAAGGCAAGGGCAGGAATTATGGGATTGAGATCTCACTGGAAAAGTACTTAAGCAATAATTTCTATTTTATGTTTAATAATTCAATCTATCAATCAAAATACACGTCATTAGACCGTGTAGAAAGAAATACACGATACAATGGAAATTATGTAAGCAACTTCACTGCAGGCAAAGATCTAACCTCGAAAAACGGCCGGCGGACAATTGGAGCTAATATAAAAATGATATATGCTGGTGGCTTCAGACATTCACCCATTGACCTGGACAGATCCAGGAATGAAGGATACACCATTTTTAAAGAGAAAGAGGCTTTCAGTTTACAAAACCCGGCATACTACCGAACGGATATACGCCTTAGCATTAAATGGAATAAAAAAAATCTGACAAGCACTTTATCCCTGGATATTCAGAACGTCACGAATCGACAAAATGTATACAACCAGTATTTTGATCCTTTCAAGGGCAAGGTCGTTAACAGCTACCAGACAGGGTTGATACCCATTTTGAATTATAAGGTGGAGTTCTGATGAACCATGACTTACAATGTCAACAAGCCCATTCAACTCATCACAATAAAAACTTTTTTATCAATAATCAATAAATCAAATCATGAAAAGAATCAATTTGGCTTTGTTATTATCAATAGCCTTAATAAGTTTACATGCCTGCCATAAAGTAATTGGGCATGGCCCAGTGGTTACTGAAAACAGAACGGTTTCGGGATTTACTTCTATTAGTTTCGGAGTACCAGGAGATATGTACTATACTCAGGACAGTGTTTATAAAATGGAGATCCAGGCACAGGAAAACATTCTTCGCGAAATAGAAACTTACATGAGTGGAAATGAACTTAAAATTAGAGTACGTAACCATGTTCATTTAAGGCCGGGTGAAGATATTCGAATTGTAATCCATGCGCCTTTAGTTACAGGTTTAGCCCTTACTGGTTCGGGAAATCTAAAAGTATTGCAAGCGTACAGGCCGTCAACTGCAAAATTTAATGTCAGTGGTTCCGGCACCATGACCATCAATCAACTTGAAACTAATAATATTGATGCCACGGTAAGTGGTTCCGGTGAATTGCTTGTTTTAAATGGAATCTCCAAACAAGAAGAGGCGACGATAAGTGGTAGTGGGGAAATAGACTTGCTTGGAATTATTTCAAATAAGGCGAATACACATATCAGTGGCTCCGGTTCTGTTAAATTGCATGTTACCCAGGAATTAAATAACAAAATATCAGGTAGTGGAAAGGTATATTATAGAGGGAGTCCTGTGGTGAATAGTACTATTTCAGGATCAGGCAGGGTAGTAAGGTTGTAATAAATAAATATTGCCACGAAGGCACAAATACACAAAGATTGACTTTTCTTAGTGCCTTTGTGTCTTAGTGGCAAAAATTTTTAATACTCCCATTATATAAATAAGATATAAAAGCTATTTCCATTTTAATTCAACACACTATTCTCTTTATCAATTTCTATTTTTTTCTGCTCCTTGATTTTATTCCATCCTCCTACAACATTTCTAAGGTTGTGAATCCCCTGCCGTTTCAGAAGGGAAGCTGCAATTACACTACGGTAACCACCTGCACAATGCACATATACATTATGATCATCTTCGATATTCGCCATACTTGCAGGATCGTTCATTTCATCCAACGGAATATTTATAGCGCCCCGGATATGCCCGTCTGCAAATTCAGGTCCACGTCTAACGTCTATCACTACAAGCTTTTCATCAAAAGGTATATCCATTGCCAGTTCATCAGGCTCAATATCAATAATAATATCTATAGGCTCGCCTTTCTCTTTCCATGCATTAAATCCTCCTTTTAAATATCCCACCATTTTTGAGAAACCCACTCGCGCCAAACGGACAATACTTTCTTTTTCTTTTTCATCTTCAGTTACTAATAGAATCGGCTTATCAAAGGGTAACAAACTTCCAGCCCATTCAGCAAATCTTCCATCCAGGCCAATACTGATGGAACCGGGAATAAATTGCCCGGTAAATTCCTCGGGTTTGCGTGTATCCAAAATAATTATTTCCGGCTCTTGCGCCTTTAATTTAAATTCATCAACAGTCAGTGGTGTTAATCCCTGTTGCATGATTTTATCTAACGGATCATACCCTTCCTTATTGATTTTTGCATTAATAGGAAAATAGAGGGGAAGTTCGCCAAGTCCTTCAGTCACTTCTTTAATAAATTCTTCTCTTGTTTTGGGCTTCAAAGCGTAATTGGAATTTTTTTGTTCACCAATGGTACTTTGGGATTCAGAACCGAGGTTTTTTCCGCAGCTACTTCCCTGTCCATGTGCGGGATAAACGATCACATCATCCGGTAAAATGGCAATTTTATTCTGGAGAGAATCGTATAACATCGAAGCCAATTCTTCTTTGGAAAGATCGCCACTGCTCAGGTCCGGACGGCCAACATCTCCAACAAACAAAGTATCGCCAGTAAATACGGCGTATGGTTTTCCATTTTCATCTTTCAATAAATAGCAGGTCGATTCTATCGTATGACCCGGGGTATGCAATACTTCAATACTAACCTTTCCGAGTTTAAAAACTTCATGGTCTTTCGCTTTGTATATAGGAAAATTTGTTTCTGTATCAGGGCCATACACAATGGCAGCCCCTGTTGCATTGCTTAGATCAAGATGACCGCTTACAAAATCCGCATGAAAATGAGTTTCGAAAATATATTGAATGGACGAATTACGCTCAGTGGCAAGTTGCAGATAGGTATCAATATCGCGCAACGGATCTATAACAGCGGCTTTCCCTTCGCTTTCTATATAATATGCGGCCTCACTCAAACAGCCGGTATACAATTGCTTTACAAACATATCAGAAACTTTGCATCAAAGGTAGCACGATAAACCCGAAAGCAGAAACGACCGGAAGCATCTAAGATGTATTCAGTATTAATTATTCAGATCTTCAACACATTTCATGATATGAGCAATGCGTGAATTGTTAACAGAATAATAAATGTATTTCCCGTCTCGGTGGGTTTTAACTATTCCTGCCCTTCGTAAAACAGCAAGATGCTGGGAAGCAACGGATTGTTCTAAATGAAGTTGATTAAATATTTCAGTAACTGTGATTCGTTTATTTTCATCAATCAGCTTTACGATCTGCTGCCGCAATTTATGATTTAGTGCCCGCAAGGTTACTGCACCTTTTTTTAAGGAGACAAATTCAACCTTAACCGGTACCCCTTCTTCACTATTCTCGTTCAAAACCATTGAATAATTACTGGCTATATTCATTACATCTCGATTAATTTAACTTGCGCAAAGGTAGGATAAATTGCCATTGTTATTTTTTTGGTACCGTGTAAAATTCTTTCAGGTACAAGGGTTCACTGTATGCAACATCTTCAAATTCTTTCCTCTTCCATTTTTTGTTTGATAACATAGATAGTTGAATTGCTGAATAGGTAACATCTGAAAATATCGCATGATGATGTGAAACAAAGGGTTTAAATTTTTTGCTGCCGTTTCCTGAAAATACAATTTCGAAGTTCTCCAGATGATCTAAAAAAGTACCATTGCTTACAATTAAAGCAGTTGATGACATCACTTCTTCCAATTCAATATTGAACAATGCAGTAAAAACTTCCAGCCTTCGCGCATCGATCATAGGGCAAAATAATATGTTTTGTTTATTGAACCGTACATCCAGTGATTGCTTCACTGCGAGCGCCATCACACGTAAAGTATTTTCAGTAATGAGTGGTATGTTTAAAGCATAACATAATCCCTTTGCTGCGGACATCCCTACCCGAAGTCCCGTATACGACCCTGGTCCTGCGGTAATTGCCACGGCTTTTATATCCTGAACATTGCAATCTGCTTGCAGTAATAATTCTTTGATCCCCGGATGGAGCCAGGCAGCATGGTCTTTTTGTTCAGCGTTCTCCAGTACCGCCATTGGAACACCATCATGTGCCAGGCAAATACTGGCATTCTGAGAAGATGTATCAATATTTAATATCAAGGACATAAAATCATTCAAAATTAAAATGTAAAGGACAATGATCCCTCTTCGTGTCTTTTTGCCTTAGTGCTAATTACTTTGTTTCTACAAAGACACCATGCATTCTCTCCCTACTCTAATAATTTTGACTCTTTTACTAGCAAGGCAGATGGCTGATAGCGAGCTTCAGTATTACTTAATGTAAGCAACAGGGAAGAAATATTCTTTAAACCGATTTTTTCACTCCATTCAAACGGGCCCAGTGGATAGTTTGTACCTAGTTTCATCGCAAGATCAATTTCATCTTTAGTGCTTACGTTTTGTTCCAGTGTATAGTAGGCTTCATTGATAATCATTGCAATCACCCGGGGAGTGATCATTCCCGGCACATCAGGGACAAATTGATGTTTCCATTGTAAATTTTTAAAAATATCTATCACAATAGATTGTTGTGCGTGATCCCTAACAGCTACTTCAGTGATGCTACGTTGTAACATGGTAGGCCAGGCATTAACCCGGATAAAAGAGCCACCGGTTTCGGAAAGAGTGTTACATACTGAGTTTATGAAAACAACTTTCCCTTCCAGCTTCCTGAGCCGGTTGATCCGTTCATGATCCATAGTGAACAAAAGGTCGAAATATACGTCTACATCTGAAATGCTGTACATTACTTTTACCGTATCCGCCCATAATATTTCTACATTGCCAGGAATTCCTTTTTGAAGAAATTCCGATTTTAACGGATCATCGGCTAAAACGCAAATCCTCATTCGCAACTTATTTTAGCAAAGAAAACTATTTCAGCCGATTGAAAGATGAACACTGAAATCATTCTTTTATTACATTTGAAATCATGGAAAAGAAAATTATTAATACAGCTGCTGCCCCTTCTCCAATCGGACCTTACAGCCAGGCCGTGCAAGCAGGCAATATGTTATTTATATCGGGTCAAATTGCGATCAATCCTGCGACCGGAAGTATTGATGCTACTGACATTATCGCGGAAACCCATCAGACCATGCACAATCTCAAGGCTATCCTGGAAGAGGCTCAAATGACTTTTGATAATGTAATTAAAACAACTATTTTCCTAAGCGATATGGCCCTGTTTGCCGCGGTTAATGAAGTATATGGAAAATATTTTCAGGGTGATTTTCCGGCGCGTGAAACCGTGGCGGTAAAAGGATTGCCAAAAAATGTAAATGTAGAGATCAGTGTGATCGCAGCGAGATGAGAGGTGAGTGGGGAGTAGTTAGAGCCGGCAGTGAGGAGTGATTAGAGTTGGATGGTAATTTCCAAAGTCATAACAAAGAAGGACACAATCAACACTATAGTAGCAAAATTTTTGCAGAATTCTCTTTCCTGAATTAGAACCTACTACTTCAAAACAGAGAGCTCTTTCCCTACTTTCGTAAATGCTGCAATGGCTTTATCTAGTTGTAACTCATCATGCGCCGCACTTAGTTGAACCCGTATTCTTGCAAGCCCTTTTGCTACTACCGGATAAAAGAATCCGATTACATAAATCCCTTCTTCCAATAATCTTGCGGCGAAGTTTTGGGCAATCACGGCATCATACAACATTATGGGAACTATTGGATGATCCCCGGGCTTTATATCAAATCCGGCTTCCGTCATCCGGATACGGAAATATTTGGTGTTTTTTTCCAATTTATCCCTCAATTCGGTAGTTTGACTCAACAGATCGAGCACCGCGATACTTGCTCCAACGATACTTGGCGCCAGTGTATTTGAAAATAAATAAGGCCTTGAACGTTGCCGGAGCATTTCAATTATTTCCTTTCGCCCACTTGTAAATCCGCCTAAAGCCCCTCCTAAGGCCTTACCTAATGTACCCGTTATAATATCAATTCTTCCAACTACCCCACGGTATTCATGGGTACCCCGACCGGTTTTACCAATAAAGCCACTGGAGTGACATTCATCGATCATGACCGCAGCTTTGTATTGATCAGCCAGATCACAGATGCTATTAAGCTTTGCAATGGTACCATCCATACTAAATGACCCATCTGTTACAATGATACGGTTACGGCAATTGATGGAATCGTTGAGCTTTGTTTCTAAATCGGTCATGTCGTTATGCTTGTATCGAAAGCGTTGCGCCTTACACAACCTCACCCCATCAATAATGGAGGCATGATTTAATTCATCGGAAATGATGGCGTCATGCTCCCCGAAAAGAGGCTCAAAGAGGCCTCCGTTTGCATCAAATGCTGCCGCATACAATATAGTATCCTCGGTACCCAGGAAACTTGCAATCTTTTTTTCAAGTTCTTTATGAATATCCTGTGTACCGCAAATGAAGCGAACGCTGCTCATTCCATATCCACGATAATCGATATATTTTTTGGCTGCTTCAATAACCTTTGCATGAGAAGAAAGGCCCAGGTAATTATTAGAGCAAAAATTCAATACTTTCTTCCCGTTTACAATTATTTCAGGGCCTTGTGAAGATTCAATAATCCGTTCAGTCTTAAATAAGCCTGAAGTTTTAATGTCTTCTAACTCTACTGCCAATCGGGACATTAAACTTTCATTCATAGCTGGCTATATTAGATGAACAAAAATAAGAAAACAGCACCCAACTAATAGATGGATTTCTAGATAGTTAAGAAGACAAGCGGTATTTCAAAAAATAGAATTCTTAAAATTTCACATTTTCTGTAACATTTTGAAATTACCTTCGTCATATATTCAAATGGATTTTATGTTGAAAAAGACCTTTATCCGAATACTGTTGCTTGGAACCATGGTATTCGCCACTTTTTTTGTTCTTATCTCCGCTAACAAACCCCAGGCAGCGGTCAACTCCGATTGTACCGAAACTGAAATAAAAAAAGAAGAGATTCATCCGCAGGGAGAATTTATATGGGAATCATTTGCGGGGACAATTCTCATTGGCCTTAACTAGTAACTAGTATTAATAACATACTGAATTATAAAAGAGGCCATTTGTGCCTCTTTTTTATTGAAGCTGTAACTTTTTAAAATGAGGAACGTTTAACCCTTATCATTACTACCCCATAACATCGGACCTGCTTATGACCGAAAAAGAATATAACCAATGTGTACACCAATATGCAGATAATGTGTACCGGTTCATTCTGAAAAACCTACGGAATGAAGAGGATGCCCGTGATACAGTGCAGTCTGCTTTTGAAAAAATGTGGGTTAACCGTTCAGAAATTGATAATAAAAGTTGTAAGTCTTATTTATTTACGGTTGCTTACCACCAGATGATCGACCATATTAGGAAAATGAAAAGAATTAGTTTGAAGGATGAATTTGATGAAAATGTCCGCATTTATGATAAACCTGCCCATAACACAAAAAAAATACTTGAGGATGCATTGGGCCGGCTAAGCGAAATACAACGATCACTTGTGTTGTTAAAAGACTATGAAGGTTATTCATATGATGAGATTGGACAAATAACAGGTTTGAATGTGAGCCAGGTAAAAGTTTACCTGCACCGGGCAAGGATTCAATTGAAGAATTACTTAGTAAGCCCGGAAAACGTTTTTTAATTGAAGATTTATAAGGAACATCATTATGATCATTATAAACAGACATAATTACGAAGAATATTTTTTGTTGTATACAGACAATGAGCTGGATGCTGCAGGAAAAAAAATAGTTGAAGAATTTGTGGATCAGCATCCGGATCTAAAAATAGAACTGGAAATGCTTCAGCAATCCACGTTGCAAGCAGATTCAAGCATTGTCTTCGAACATAAAGATTTTCTCCTGAAAAATAAATTATCAATTGATCAAAGCAATTATGAAGAATATTTTGTTTTGTACGGGGATGATGAACTGACGAATGAACAAAAAGATCTTGTTGAGCAATTCGTTTATCGTAATTCTCAATACCAGGCCGATTTTGAACTCATCCAACAGGTGAAACTGCAACCTGACAGACATACTGTTTTTCCTGATAAAACGCATTTATACCGTAGTGAACAGAAAGACGAAAAAGTATTTGTACTTCGTTGGTGGAAGATTGCAGCAGCTGCTATTGTCTTTATTTTTCTTTCAGGACTGAGTTGGTATTTCATTTCAAAAGACAATACAACACCAGTGATTGTTAAGAAAACACCATCACAAACAATTAAAATACCTGTTCCGGGTCACCAACAAAAACCACAGGAAAACATAGTACAAACAAGTCCAATAGTTCCGTCAGGAATCACTCCTGAAATTAACAATCCGGAGATAATAAAAGTTCTGCAAGCCAAAAATCATAAAAGGAGGCTTGAGGGTAAAATGAAACAACAATTGTTAACGATTACAAAAAATGAAGATAAAAATACGGAAGGCCGTAACATTCAATTAGCAACAAACGTAACAATAGAAAGACCGGAAGTAAATATTCAGGAAATAAAAAGATCGAATACCATTGTATTGCAAAATAATAAAGCGGCCGGGGTGGAGAATGTAGCATTCGTTGAGGAGCCTTCATATGCATTTGCCGCTTCTAATGATGAAATCGAAATTTTAAATACCAGCATTAGCAAAAAAAATAAATTGCGCGGCCTTATTCGCAAAGTAACACGGGTTGTTGAAAAAACCACCAATATTGAGCCCGGTGAAAATGTAAGAGGTATTCGTATTGCAAACTTCGAAATAGCATTAAAATAACATATAATAGTTAAATAAAACATCATGAAAAGGACATTAATACTCCTGGCAGGAACATGTTTTGCCCTAGCGGGAATGGGGCAAACAGACTCTACTGAAAAAGAAAGTGATACTATACGGGTAGGAAATATTTTAATTATTAAAAAGAAAAAGGATGGAACCAAGGAGGATGAAGATAAAGACCAGCGCAACGAAGTAAAAGTACATCATCGGAAAAGAGATAAGCCTTCTAATGTAAGTACGAATTGGGGAATTGTTGATCTTGGAATCAGTCAATTCAATGATAACACGAATTATATGCAATCGATTGGTCAGGGCTATTTACCTGCGGGAGCGAACGAGGACTGGTTTGACCTTCGTAATGGCAAATCTATCAATGTAAATATTTGGTTTTTTATGCAGCGGATCAATATGATAAAACACATCGTAAATCTTAAGTATGGTTTAGGCCTTGAGTTAAACAATTACCGGTATTCGGAAGATATAAAATACCTGAAAAGCCCAATGCCACTGGTAATTATGGATACGATTAACTATAGTAAAAACAAATTGGCAGCAGATTATCTCACCGTTCCTATTATGCTTAATTTCAATTTTACTCCAAACCGTAGTAAAGGTTTCGGGATAAGTGTAGGGGCGAGTGCGGGATACCTTTATGCTTCACGACAGAAGACCATCAGCACTGAGTTCGGAAAGAAAAAAGACAAAGAGGATTTTGAATTGCGCAAATGGAAAATTTCATACATAGCTGAACTCAGCCTTGGAATAATAAAACTTTATGGGTCGTATGCAACACAAAGTATGTTTGAGAAAGGCCTGGATCATACCCCGTATAATGTAGGATTTCGGATAAGCAATTAAATATGGCTCCCTCTTTAAGTGATAAGATAAATAACCAGCCGCTGCTGGTTATTTTTTATTTACCAGGTAGGCTCCTGCAATTAAAAATACTATCCCTATTACTTTTTGAAGATTGATTGTATTGGTTTTCATTCCTAAAAAGCCGTAGTGATCAAGGATCACAGCAGTTAATAACTGACCTGCAATAATCAATACAAACATATTTGCTGCGCCTATCTGAGGCACAGACAATATCACTGAAACAACCACAATTACACCTAATAAACCCCCGGTATACTTATACCAGCTGATACCCGAATATACCTCCCATAAGGGCAACCCTTTTTTTGAGAAAAGCAACATAATAATCAGCGCCGCCGTTCCGGTAATAAAGGAGATAAAGGCGGCTAGTAAAGGATTATTTAAAATACTTCGGAGCTGACTGTTTACCCCGGCCTGTATACTCATCGCGATACCTGCAAATAATGGTAAAATATAAAAAAGTATTTTCATGGAATTTCTAAGCTTTGGCCTGTAAATTGTTGATTTTCGCCTGATTTTTTAAAAGTTTTATTAGATACTCTCCTTATTATTAGCGCATTGTTAAAACTTTTCCACAAGAAAAATATATATGCCTCAGATTTCGTTTGAAAGATATTCCCTTTTACACTATTCCATGTTAAATTTTCTACACTGATAAACTTATGAAACATTTGATTGGTCTTTACAAAAACACCATTCAGTTATTATGAAATTCAGGATTATTTTCGGCATTTTGTTTTTAGCCTTAGGGGGATTATTCAGCTTCAAGGTTATTGAGAGCAGGGTTGTGCAAAAACGATTATTTAACTCAGATCCTATAGGTCTGGTTTACATTGTTGTTGATAAAACCGATTATGAATTACAGGTGTTTGATGAGGAAGGATGGTACGCCACTTACCCGGTAGTATTCGGAAATAAATCGCTTGGTGATAAAATGGTTGAAGGAGATCGTAAAACTCCGGAAGGAAGTTTCAAAATTATTAGTAAGCGACCCCATGAAAAATGGCATAAAATGATGAATCTTGATTATCCAACAAAAGAAAGTTGGGAAAGATTCAGACAAAGAAAAAGTAAGGGCATTATTCCAGCAAATGCAAGAATAGGAGGGGGAATAGCCATTCACGGAACCTGGCCTAATGATGATCTGGTAGTGGATGATTTTACTAATTGGACACAAGGGTGTATTGCACTTCGAAATGAAGACCTGGATGAAATCTTCACCTACCTACCTATCGGAACAAAAGTGATTATCAAGAAATAAATTTTGGACTGCTGCTAAGATTTATGGCCGCTTTTAATAATGCTTTTAACTGCCTAATTAGTCGTCCCTTAAAAATACAAGTAATCCACAATTGGTAAGATTTTGAGGATAAAAAAGCGTGAAATAATCTGCATGAAAATTGAAATTTACATATAAAATCTTGCAGATTAAATTATGCTT
>Ga0136634_10000364_pt1 | contig 20942 bp, 15 predicted proteins | sample AntDrymUQ8332106_2_FD_104654 | JGI IMG/M metagenome (GOLD analysis project Ga0136634, IMG submission 104654) | Polar desert sand microbial communities from Dry Valleys, Antarctica - metaG UQ833 (21.06) | ecosystem: Environmental > Terrestrial > Soil > Desert | place: Antarctica: Dry Valley... | reverse complement strand
ATTCCAGCATCATTCTTGTCTTCGATGTAATATTCGTGGTAAGCAGAACGATTCCGGATCTCACTCATAGGTTTGTTGGTTCAAAGTTCATTGTTTGCAGCTGATGGTTCATAGTTAATAGTTATAATTCGTAGTTTAAGAAAAAGTTGATATATAGTTAATGCAATTATTACATACCAGCATCTTTGCAAAGTTACATTCTGTATTTCCATTAACCGTGAACTATAAACTATAACCCATTAATAATGAAGTATGATCCATAACCGATGAACCATGAACTAATTATTAAAGAGCCAAAGCATGGTAGCTAACTTTTCCTTTAACTGCTTTCGGGGAACAATAAAATCTAAAAATCCATGTTCGAGTAAAAATTCACTCCGTTGAAATCCATCAGGCAGATCCCGCTTAATGGTTTCACGTATAACACGAGGTCCTGCAAAACCGATCAAAGCACCCGGTTCGGCAATATTAAGATCACCTAACATGCCGAAAGAGGCGGATATACCACCAAAAGATGGATCCGTTAACAGGGAGATATAAGGAATTTTTGAGTCCGTAAGTTGAGAAAGTTTCCCGGAAACTTTAGCGAGTTGCATCAACGAAAAAGCACTTTCCATCATTCGTGCACCGCCCGATTTACATATAATTAATAATGGTATTCTTTGTTCCAGGCATACATCAACAGCTCTCGAAATCCTTTCGCCCATCACACTGCCCAGGGATCCGCCGATAAATTCGAAGTCCATACAACCCGTAACCAGTGGTTGCGAATTTATTTTGCCTGAAGCAATCCGAATGGAATCTGTAATATCTGTTTTCGCCCAGGTTTCAACCAATCTTTTCTCATAAGATTTTAAATCTGTGAACTGTAGAAAATCTTTCGATCTGATATTTTCAAACAAAATATCATATTCATTGTTATCATAAATAAGTTCGAAATATTCAGAGCTACCTACCCTGTGATGATAATTGCATTTAGGACAAACAAAAATATGTTCACGTAATTCCGTTACAGTACAGATATAACCACAATCCGGGCATTTGCTCCACAAACCTTCGGGTGTTTCTTTTTTTTCGGCGGTACTAGTCAGAATTCCTTTCTTTATTCGCTTAAACCAACTCGTTTTAGATTCTTCACTCTGGCCGTCTTCTCCAGCGAGGTTGGCTTCGAAATCCTCGTCGTGCTTCATTCGGTGGTGTTTAGTGGCGGCTAAGATAGGAATTTTACAATAAGTGATTGGTTAGCCTAAATCTGGTTTTGTTTATGATTAAGGTTAAACAAAACAGTAAATGGAGAAAGTTTTTTATGAAAGCTGATTTTTGAAGTTGCTGCGCTATTTTTGCGTAAAATTTTAAGGCTCTTGATTTCTTATTGGTTGCAACTGTTATCTTATATACCATCCCAGGCGCAACTGTATAGATAAAATATACACTCAATGAAATGGTCTGAATTCTTCACTTCGTCTGTAGGCAAGAAATTCGTTATGGCTCTAACCGGACTTTTTCTTATCACTTTTTTAATCATTCATGCCGGAGTAAATGCATGCATTTTTGCTGACCTTCCGATTTTTGATGCAAATGATAATGGTGATATGTTCAACCGGGCTGCGCATTTCATGGGCTCTTCCTGGGTAATCCGGGCAATGGAATTCGTTTTGTTTGGGGGTTTTATACTTCATATTATTCAGGGTTATATGCTGGAAGCAAAAAATCTTTCCCGCAGAGGTGTTGGATACAAAATAATTGTAGGCAACAAAGCAAGCAAATGGTATAGCCGTACTATGGGTCTTTTAGGAACTTTATTATTGCTTTTTCTAATCCTGCATATTTCTCATTTCTGGGTTCCTTCCCGCATCACGGGCTTAGATGAAATTGAAGGAAAGACCTATCATAACCTTTTTCAGAAAATGGTAGATGTATTTAAAGAACTTTGGATTGTGATCATATATGTTCTCGGTTGCATCTCTTTAGGGTATCATCTTTTGCATGGATTTCAAAGCGCATTCAGAACTTTGGGAGTATACAATAACAGGTACATGAAGTTGATTAGAGCCACGGGGGCTGGGTTCGCGATTATCATTCCTTTAATATTTGCGCTTATGCCAATCAGTATTCATTTCGGATGGGTAGGATAGTGAGGAGGCAAGACAAAATTGTTGTACGAGATTTTTTAAAACTTATATCCTTTAGGATAGAAAGATTGCCATTTTAAATTTTCAAATTGATTTATGCCTGATTCCAAAATACCTCCTGGTTCATTAGAAAATAAATGGAATGATTATAAGGGTCATGTGAAGCTTGTTAATCCTGCTAATAAACGCAAACTTGAAATTATAATAATAGGAACAGGATTAGCAGGGGCCTCTGCTGCTGCTGCTTTAGGTGAACTCGGCTATAAGGTAAAAGCATTCTGTTTTCAGGATAGTCCCAGGAGAGCGCATAGTATTGCGGCGCAGGGAGGAATCAACGCAGCAAAAAATTACCAGAATGATGGGGACAGTGTATTTCGCTTATTTTATGATACCATTAAAGGTGGTGATTACCGTGCCCGGGAATCAAATGTCCATCGCCTGGCAGAAGTAAGTACAAATATTATTGACCAGTGTGTAGCGCAGGGTGTTCCTTTTGCAAGGGAATACGGGGGATTGTTAAGCAACCGTTCCTTTGGGGGTACACAGGTACAAAGAACTTTTTATGCTGCAGGACAAACAGGCCAGCAATTATTAATTGGTGCTTACCAGGCATTGGAAAGGCAGGTGGCATTGGGAAATGTGGAAATGTATACCAGGCATGAAATGCTTGATGTAGTAACCATTGATGGAAAAGCAAGAGGGGTCATTTGCAGAAATCTTGTGACCGGTACTCTGGAAAGATTTTTTGGACATGCTGTATTATTATGTTCCGGAGGTTATGGTAATGTATTTTATTTATCTACCAATGCAATGGGTAGTAATGTAACAGCAATATGGAAAGCACATAAAAAAGGAGCATACTTTGGCAATCCGTGTTTTACTCAAATACATCCAACCTGTATACCAGTAAGTGGCGATCATCAAAGTAAATTAACCTTGATGTCTGAGTCATTGCGGAACGATGGAAGAATATGGGTACCCAAAAAACAGGGTGATAACAGGAAAGCCAGCGAGATTCCTGAAGAAGAAAGAGATTATTACCTGGAAAGGCGTTACCCGGCTTTTGGAAACCTGGTGCCGCGGGATGTCGCCAGCCGTGCCGCAAAAGAACGTTGTGATGCTGGGTATGGTGTTGGAAATTCTAAAATGGCGGTGTACCTGGATTATGCTTTTGCGATTGAAAGATATGGGAAAGGGGAAGCAAATAAACTAGGATCTCAAAATACAGATGCCGAAACAATAACAAAGCTTGGTATAGAAGTAGTAAAAGAAAAATATGGAAATCTATTCGATATGTATGCCAAGATTACTGGTGAAGATCCATATCGAACTCCTATGCGGATTTATCCTGCTGTTCATTACACCATGGGCGGCTTGTGGGTAGATTACGAATTGATGAGTACCGTACAAGGATTATATGTTTTAGGTGAAGCCAATTTTTCCGATCATGGGGCCAACCGCTTAGGTGCTTCCGCACTGATGCAGGGGCTTGCTGATGGTTACTTTGTAATACCCTACACATTGGGAAACTACCTGGCTGATGATATTAAGACGAACTCTATCCCGACAGATCATCCTGCATTTGCAGAAGCAGAAAAAAATGTTGGTGATAGAATCAATCAATTAATGAACATAAAGGGTAAGCAAACTGTTGAAAGTTTTCACAAGCGTTTGGGGAAGATCATGTGGGATAAATGTGGAATGGCACGCAACGAAGAAGGTTTAAAACAAGCAATAAGTGAAATACAACAACTTAAAAAAGAATTTTGGAGTGATGTAAGGATACCAGGATCAGTAAACGAAATAAATACTGAATTAGATAAAGCCAATCGCGTAGCAGATTTTATTGAATTGGGAGAGCTGATGTGCAAAGATGCATTACAAAGAAATGAAAGTTGCGGTGGCCACTTTCGGGAAGAAATGCAAACAGAAGAAGGGGAGGCATTGAGGGATGATGAAAAATATTCCTATGTTGCTGCATGGGAATATCAGGGGGACCATGCATGGCAATTGCATAAAGAGGAATTAAATTTTGAAATTGCTAAGCCAACGCAGAGAAGCTATAAGTAATCATTGTTTGTTGAATTAAGTACAAGTTTTAACTGAAAATGCCAGGATGGGAACCTAACTCTGATTTCAGAATTTTTCTTCTGAATCTGGATTTTTTCTTCCTGCATTTTCCAAATTTTCAAATTGAAAATAATGGAGCATAACGGCATAAATCTTACACTTAAAGTCTGGCGTCAAAAAAACGGTAAGGAAAAAGGCGGCTTTGTAACCTATGAAGTAAAGGATATTTCCATAGAGATGTCTTTTCTGGAAATGTTTGATGTACTGAATGAAAGGCTGATCCGTGAAGGACAAGATCCTATTGCTTTTGATCATGATTGCCGGGAAGGAATTTGCGGATCCTGTTCAATGTATATAAATGGTCGCCCACATGGCCCCTGGCATGCAACAACCGTTTGCCAGTTGCATATGCGGGCCTTTGAAAATGGCGCTATCATTGTAGTTGAACCGTGGAGATCTGTAGCCTTTCCGGTAATGAAAGACCTGATGGTTGATAGGACTGCCTTCGACCGGATAGTACAAGCCGGCGGATACATATCTGTCAATACCGGGAATGCGGTAGATGCCAATGCCATTGCTGTACAAAAAGATAAAGCAGATGCATCCTTTGCCGCGGCGGCCTGTATTGGTTGTGGGGCCTGTGTGGCGGCTTGCAAAAATAGTTCTGCGATGCTTTTTATGTCCGCGAAAGTGGCCCATCTTGCATTGCTACCCCAAGGACAACCAGAAAGAAAAAAACGTGTATTAAATATGGTTGCACAAATGGATAAGGAAGGCTTTGGTTCCTGTACGTTCACTGGTGCCTGTGAGGCGGTTTGTCCAAAGGAAATTTCAATCACAAACATTTCGCGGTTGAATGCAGAATATCTTACTGCAGGGTTAACAGTGGATGATTAAGTTTTTAAATAATAATATAAAATGAGGCAGACTCAAAAGTAAAACGAATGCGTTGAGAATTGCTTTAACGACATCAGTCTCCAACAGGTGTCCGAATAAAAAGAGGCTGCCTCTTACTTTTGAGACGGCCTCATTTTTTTGTATCAGCTAACATTCTCGTCGGACGATAAAAGGTGAAGTCGAAACATCATAAATATCAAAAAAAGGGGAAATTAGGCTAATCGTCTACTATAAATTCAGTGGTTTAAACTTAAGTTATGGCGTATCAAATACCCATCCAAACGCGGATTGGGCATATCCATTTGAAAGTATCCGACCTGGAAAAAGCATTGTCATTTTACAGAGATATCCTGGGGTTTGAAGTAATGCAACGATACGGATCCCAGGCCGTTTTCATTTCCGCTGGAGGATATCATCATCATATAGGATTGAATACCTGGCAAAGTAAAAATTCACCTCCTGCTCCCAGGAATACCTGCGGTTTGTTTCATACTGCAATCCTTTATCCTACACGGAAAGATCTTGCAGTGATATACCAACGATTACTCGATACACACTATCCATTAACGGGATCGGCTGATCATGGTGTTTCAGAAACATTGTATCTCGATGATCCTGACCGGAATGGAGTTGAACTTTATTGGGATAAACCTAAAGATCTATGGCCAATGGATCAGGAAGGTAATTTACTGATGACGACTGACTATCTTAATCTAAATGAATTGCTGAGTGAAATCAATAGGTGATAGTTCAAAGCTATTTATGAGTTATGTAATATGCTTGAGGAGGATAAATGATTACGTTTCTTCAATGTGAGCGGCAGGAGATCATCCTCAGCTGATAAGAATGATGATGGTTTCATTCATGATCCATGAATGATGAACCTTAAACCATGAACTATTCTGAGGCTAATTTCTTACCTTCGCGCCTCAATTTTTAACTCAGATGATTTCAGTTAATAATGTCACGCTGTCTTTTGGAAAACGGGTATTGTTTGATGAGGTAAATCTTTCATTTACCAAAGGAAATTGTTACGGTGTAATTGGCGCCAACGGGGCCGGAAAATCTACATTCTTAAAAATACTTGCAGGAGAATTGGACCCTAATAAGGGGACGGTTGACATCACCCCCGGCGAACGAATGGCTGTGTTAAAACAGAATCAATTTGAGTTTGATGAGTATACTGTTTTAAATACCGTGCTCATCGGCCACAAAAACTTATGGAAATTAATGCATGAACGAGATGCTATCTATGCTAAAGTCGACTTTACGGAAGCGGATGGGATGAGGGCAGGAGAACTGGAAGCGGAATTTGGTGAAATGGGTGGATATACGGCAGAAAGTGATGCAGCCAGCCTATTAAGTGAACTCGGAGTAGAAGAATCCTTTCATCAAACCTTAATGAAGGATATCAGTGGAGCAATGAAAGTTCGTGTATTGTTGGCGCAGGCTCTTTTTGGTAATCCCGACATCCTAATATTGGATGAGCCAACAAATAACCTGGATGTAGCTACCATTTCATGGCTTGAAAATGTATTAGCCGATTATGAAAACATTGTGATCGTCGTATCGCATGACAGGCACTTCCTGGATGCGGTCTGTACCCATGTAGCAGATGTGGACCGGCAGAAAATTAAAATCTACACGGGAAACTATTCGTTCTGGTATGAATCCAGCCAATTAGCTTCGCGCCAGCTAGGGGATAAGAATAAAAAGACGGAAGATAAGCGGAAAGACCTTTTAGAATTTATCGCCCGCTTTAGCGCTAATGCTTCTAAAAGCAGGCAGGCTACTGCTCGTAAAAAGGCTTTAGAAAAATTGGTAATAGAAGATATAACTCCTTCAAACAGAAAGTATCCGGGGATTGTTTTTAAACAACTTCGTGATGTAGGTAACCAGATTTTAAATGTTGAGAAACTATCTAAATCATTTGACGGAAAACCTTTGTTCAGTAATATCTCTTTTACTTTAAATAAGGGTGATAAAATTGCCATCGTTGCGGATGATCAAATGGCAGTATCCGCATTTTTTGAAATAATTAATGGCGAAACTGCATCTGAAAAGGGCAAATACGAATGGGGAACTACCGTATCTAAGGCTTACCTGCCAAATGATAACACAAAATATTTTACTTATACGCTGACCCTTATGGATTGGCTCCGACAATATGTTCCTTCGCATGTTGCTGATGTGGACGAACCGTTTCTGCGTGGATTTTTAGGGAAAATGTTATTTAGCGGCGATGAAATTTTGAAAAAAACAAGTGTGCTTAGCGGAGGCGAAAAAGTGCGTTGTATGATCAGTCGCATGATGCTTCAGGATCCAAATGTGGTGATCCTGGATGAACCTACGAATCACCTTGATCTTGAGTCTATACAGGCATTCAATGAAAGCATGGAGAATTTTAAAGGAATCGTGTTACTTTCCTCTCATGATCATACTTTTCTCCAAACAGTTGCTAACCGGATTATTGAATTGACACCCAATGGAACAATAGATAAATTGATGAGCTTCGATGATTACCTGGAAGACAAGAAAGCACGCATGGCAAAGGGCGTACTCATGCCTGCTTAAAATTGTAACCTTATTAAGAATGAACCAAGGTTGATCCCGCCACAGGTTACACTATTTACTACCTCTAGTATTCAACCGGTAACTTGTTCCTAACTGGCCATGAAAAGCTTTAGTAGACAAATTTATTTGAAAAAAGCCCGTCAACCTGTTGTTCGTATATTGAAAGGCTGGTGAAACATATGCAAAAGAAAAGCGCTCCGCGTCGTACCTAGGCCTGTAGAGTTTTCTGTAATTCTTTCCCAAAGGGGTACCTATTGCAACTTTAAATCCAATCGAACCCTTTTTGAGTTTAAAGGCCAATTCCGTAAATAATCCCAAAGTAATAAAATGACTTTGGCGATGGATAACCGTGGCTGCTGAATCGGCTAATTCATTTCTAAAGTGAATGTAGTTGCCAAATTCGTGATTGTAAGAAGTTTCTGTTCCTATTCGCCACTCATGTCTTCTTCTGAATTGAATTGTATAATTAATGCCTGCCTGTAATCCCAGCCCTCCAAAAAATTTATTACCGCCCTGCTCATTGATAATTCTGGCATTTAAGTAATCTCGGGTAACTCCATATCGAACTGTAGCAGGAATGGTATCATATTTATTCACATAATAATTTCCAAGCGTTACGTTCCCTCCAAAATAAAATTGACAATTTTCACGTGCATAACTGCGATATAGGGAAGGCCTAAAATAATAAGCGTCGTCATGTAAATTGTCATTCGCACCCCCTCCGCCTAACAATATACCACCATAGGTTCCGGTTTTTACTGAATCGATTTGCAGTGGTGTTGTATGATATATTGGAACATTCCCATTAAACGGACTAAAGTAGTAAGCCTCTCTATATTGAATGCAACTGCTTAAAAATAAAAGTATAAGGACTAAAATCAGGAGGGGTTGAAAAAAACGCATAACATGCTGACAAAAGAATAGTAGGATGTGCTGCTTCAAAATATATTGCCAATATGTTTCTTCTTCATAGTCCGTTGAAAAACAAGCTTCAAACAATAAAAGCTAACTTTAAACGCTAATAGAAAAACCTTTTTTGTTTGACCCTGAGGATACTGATATTGTGCTTCGTAAGTACTTCTTCACTCACCACTTCTTTTGCTCAGGCTCCGGGGGATGTTAAACCATTTTCTAATCTTCGGAACAAAATGGTGTCAATCAGCAGGGATACGATCAAAATTGATTCGGTAAGCATCATACCGAATACGATGAAGGTAATCGGTATTCACGACTCATTTTATACCATTGACCATCTGAATGCGCTCCTGATATGGAAGCAAAGACCAGCAGTGGATAGCGTTCTTATCAGTTACCGTGTTTTTGAGAGCAAATTAAATGCCTCAACCCAACGGATGTTGTATGATAGTGTTATGAATAATTTCATGGGGAAACCTTTCGTCCCCGCATACGGAGTAAAACAGGATGAGAGGTTCTTCAACTTTGGAAACATCAATTATAATGGAAGCTTTGGCCGGGGTATATCCTTTGGCAATTCACAAGATGCTGTTGTTACATCCAATCTTAATCTTCAGTTGAGTGGATACCTCTCAGACAGTATTGAAATTACTGCGGCCATAACAGATAATAATATTCCTATTCAACCGGATGGCACTACGCAACAATTAAATGAATTTGACCGGATCTTTTTACAATTTAAAAAGAAGAACTGGCAATTGAGTTTAGGGGATATTGATATTCGTCAGAATCAGTCTTATTTTCTTAGTTTTTATAAACGCCTGCAGGGAATCGCGTTCGAAAATACCACTCAAATATCAAAGACTGTCTCTAATAAGATATTGGTAAGTGGTTCGATAGCCAAGGGAAAATTTACCAGGAATATATTCCAGGGTCAGGAAGGAAACCAGGGTCCATACCGGCTTACTGGTGCGAATAATGAATTCTTTTTTATTGTGCTTGCCAATACCGAAAGGGTATTCATAGATGGAGAATTATTACAACGGGGCGAGGACCAGGATTATGTAATTAATTATAATACTGCGGAAATTGCCTTTACACCAAAGCGAATGATCACTAAGGATAGCAGGATCCAAGTTGAATTTGAATATTCCGACCGTAATTATCTCAATGCGAATCTGTATCTATATGATGAGGTAAATGTTACTGATAAACTTAAGGTATTTGTGAGTGGATTTAGCAACAGTGACGCAAAGACTTCACCTATCAACCAAACATTAGACTCCAGGCAAAAAAAGTTTTTGGATTCTATTGGTGGTAATGTACATCAGGCTTTTTATCCTAATGCACTCCTGGATACTTTTTCTGTTGGCAAAATCCTGTATAAAAAAACCGATACTGTGTACATCGGTTCCAGTGGCAGAGATTCCATATACATTTTTACAAATAACCCCGACAGTGCCAGATATAGTTTATCATTTATTGATGTGGGCCAGGGCAACGGCAATTATATTCCTGATTTCAATGGTGCTAACGGCAAAGTATACAAATGGCTCTCTCCCCTAAATGGCATAAGACAGGGTCGTTATGAACCAGCCATTTTTTTGGTTGCTCCAAAAAAACAACAAATACTGAGTGTAGGAATTAATTACAAAATCGCAGAAAGTACCGTTATTAATACGGAGGTAGCGACAAGTGTGTATGACGCAAATACTTTTTCTTCAAAGGATCAGGCCAATAAACAAGGGTACGCTGCTAAATTTCACATAAACAATACAAAAAAAATAGGTAGTGAAGTAAAAGGTCTGCGTCTCATAAGTGATGCTGGAATTGAATTTGTAGATTCAAGATTCAGACCTGTTGAGCGAATACGAAATGTTGAATTTACCAGGGATTGGGGCTTACCAATAATAGTTACTCCAGAAGATGAAACCATTATAACTGCAGGTCTACAGTTAAAGGATCTAAAAAACAATACACTACGATACCAGTTCACAAATTATTACCGAAGCAATGTATTTAAGGGATTTCGTAATAGCTTGTATCAATCACAGGATATCAAGGGTTGGAAGTTTAATAACAATTTGCATTTATCAACTACTACGTCGAACAATGAAAATGGATATTTTTTTCGTCCAAATCTCGCGGTATCCCGCATACTCCCTAAACTTAGAAATTATTTCCTTGGAGTAAGTTATGCAGTAGAACATAATGAAATCAGGAATAAAATATCAAGGGAGGTTTCTCCGCAAAGTTTCTCTTTCCGTACTTTTCAAGCAGCAATCAAATCTTCCGAAGCAAAGCCAAATCATTGGGGGATTAGTTATTTTACAAGGGAAAATTCATCTCCTTATGGAAAATCGCTTATTCGAACAGATCGCAGTCAGAATATCACATTAATGACAGAGCTTTTGAAGAGCGACCGACACCAGTTTCGATTTAATACAACATACCGACATCTTGAAATACTAAGAGAAACTTTCAATGGGTTAAAACCCGATAATAGTTTAGTGGGCAGAGCTGAATACCAGGTGAATGAATTCAAGGGGTTGATTAATGGTAATGTTTTATATGAAGTGGGAGCGGGTCAGGAACAAAAAAGAGATTTTGCCTTTCTTGAAGTGCCAGCGGGGCAGGGGGAATATACATGGATTGACTATGATGCAAATGGCATACAATCTTTAAATGAGTTTGAAGTTGCCTTGTTTCAAGACCAGGCAAAATATATTCGCATATTTACACCCACCAATGAATTTGTTAAAGCCACTTACAATACATTCAATTATAGTCTTGCCTTCAACCCCCGGTCCATTATAAACACTGCCACTGCAAAATCATTCCCGAAATTTTTATCAAAGATCAATGTTCAATCATCACTGCAGATAAATAAAAAGGAGCTGGCAAGAGGAATTGTGCAATTCAACCCATTTGCAAAACCTTTAAGTGATACTTCATTGATAACTTTAAATTCTGTTTTCATCAATACTTTTTCGTTTAATCGCTTTAGCTCCCAATGGGGATTTGATGTAAATAATTCACGCAATAGCAATAAATCGTTGTTAACGTATGGGTACGAAAGCCGGCGATTAAATGATTGGACATTAAGAGGAAGGATAAATTTTACCAGGGAATTCTTGTTTGATATGACAGCAAAAACCGGTAATAATGAATTACAAAGCTCCAATCCAAAATTCGGGAACAGGAACTACAAAATTGATCAATCATCTCTTGAGCCTCGAATCACTTTTACAAAGGGTGCTAATTTCCGAACGATTTTGGGTTATAAGTTCAGCACCAAAGAAAATAAAGTGGGTAGCAAGGAAACTTCTGCTTCACACAGTGTAAATACAGAATTAAAATACAATATTTTACAAAGCACTTCCATTCAGGCTAAGTTTACATTTAGTAACATTAGCTTTAATTCAAAAGACAGTATTGCAAATACGAATAGTCCTGCGTCATACATTATGTTAGATGGATTATTGCCTGGAAAAAATTTCCTATGGTCTCTCGACTTTACAAAACGCTTGTCGAATAGTCTCGAATTTAGTATTCAATACGAAGGTCGCAAGCCGGGTGTTTCACGTTCAGTTCATATTGGAAGAGCTTCTATCAGGGCATTATTGTAAAATTTTACTCATAAAAAAAACCGGAAGAAAATCTTCCGGTCTTTTAGGTATTGGATAAAAAAATTATTTGTTAGATGATTAACCGAAGATTCCACCTTTTTTCAAAGATCTTATACCTTCACCGATTTTAAAACCATTATGGTAAACTTCAATTTTGTAATCTCCTCTTTTGAAATCGCTGTTTTGTCTCCAGGCGAATTCAACACGCTTTGATTTACCGGTTTCGATTTCAACTGGAACTTTTGCTGTAAAAGTTTTTTCTCCGTCCTCACGTGTAGTAAAACTTCCTGAACCAAGGGCTTCAACGGTTACAGGTTTGCCTTCCGGATCAGTTATTAAAACATAAACATCTGTAGGCCCGGATTGAGCAATTCGATTGTTTACATCAAAAGAAATAACCAATTTGTCTACACGCTTAGCAGTAGAAGTTACTTTTTCCTTACCGCCATTTTTTTCATTAATCGGGGTAATAGCAATACTGTTAGCATTAAGGGTAGAAGCAATATCAACTTTTTGCTCAAGACCTTGTTTTACTGTTTCAAGTGTATCTTTCTGAGATTTGTAAGTATCTCTTTCAACAGTTACCGCAGCTTTTTCTGTAGATAATGTTTGATTCTCCTGAGTCAAACGGGCTACTTCCTGTTCAAGATTAGCTATTTTATCATTCAATTCCGCAATTAAAGATTGTGCCTTTTTCTTTTCAGCAACCGTAAGTTTGTTCTTCTTTAATATACTGCTGATCTGGCCTTTTAATTTAGATATTTCAGTATTACGTTCAGAAAGCTTTCCTTCTACTTCGTTATTATATCCTGTTAAAGAATCCAAACGGGTAAGTGAAGCGTCAAAACTTTTCTGCAATTCGTTTTTTGAAGAATCTACTGCTACATACTGTGTTTGCAGTTGGGTCATCTTCTGATCATTGTTATTTTTGTCCCATAAGAAATATCCCCAAGTGCCGAGAATACCTACAGCCAGTAAGCCAATGATAAGATTCTTAGAATCTCTTCTTGGCGGCTGATTCTGTGGTGTAGCTGATGGATAGTTGGTTGTACTCATAAATGTATATATTTTCAGGTGTTAGAAAATGAATGAATGTGAACCGGATGGTATGATTTATTGAATCTGGATACGGGAAGGCTAAAACCATGCCAAATCCTTTTTAAGATTTAGTTTACCTGTAAATTGACTGGGAAAGCTATTATAGACCTACATTCCATCATATTAGAATAATTTTACTGATTTCTTAATTGTAGTACTAATTACTAAGATTTTAAATGATTTATCAAAGTTATGTCTGTTGAAAAAATAATTGGTGAGTGGAAAAAAAAGGTTTACAAACCTGTTTATTGGCTCGAAGGGGAAGAAGATTTTTTTATTGATAAGGTAATGAATTTTGCAGAGCACCATATATTGCCAGCGTCTGAAGTAAGCTTCAATCTCACCGTTTTTTACGGAAAGGATGCAAATTGGGCAGATGTGATAAATGCATGTTGTCGTTATCCGATGTTCGCCGATAGACAAGTAGTATTATTGAAGGAAGCCCAACAAATGAGGGATATTGATAAATTGGAATCGTATATCGAAAAACCTCTGGCATCTACCATATTTGTAGTATCGTACAAAGAAAAAAAAGTAGATGGGCGTAGCAGGCTGGCGAAATTGCTGAAGGAGAAAGGAGAAATGCTTACTACTAAGAAAATGTATGAAAATCAATTGCCGGAATGGACCAGCGACCTGGTTCAATCCAAAGGTTATAGCATTTCGCAAAAAGCCTTGTTTTTGCTTGTTGACCATATTGGAAATGATTTGAGCCGGATTGACAATGAGGTCAACAAAGTACTGGTTAATCTCAGCACAAGGAAAACGATCACCGAGGATGATATAGAGAAATATGTAGGTATCAGTAAAGAATATAATCCTTTTGAATTGCAGGATGCTTTGGCTAAAAAAGACATGGTTAAAGCAATTCGGATCATTCAATACTTTGAAGCGAATCCCAAGGCTGGACCTATTCAGTTAATCCTTCCAACGTTATATAATCTGTTTAGTAAGACTTATATGGTTTTCGGTCAAACAGGTAAAGAAGAAAAAATAATAGCGTCAAACATTGGTGTCAACCCATACTTTGTTAAAGACTATATAGTTGCCGCCAAAAATTATGGATATGAAGGAATTGAGAATGCATTATTATTATTGCATGCTTATAATTTAAAAAGCGTTGGAGTTAATGATATGGGAACTTCAGATGCTTCTCTTCTGAAAGAATTGGTAGTAAAAATCTTTTACACTGGTTGAAGCTAAGGGGAGGCACTTTGTGCGATAGGTTGCGTTATATGTATAATGCAAAATATTGCAAAGTATCCTTTTTATCATTGTCAAGTTGCTCTTTTAGTTCGTCCAGATTTGCGAATTTTAATTCGGGTCGCAAATATTTTTTTAGATATACCCGAAGCGTCTTTCCATAAATATCTTCATTAAAGTCAAAGAGGTTTATCTCAATCATAAATTTTCCATCTGATAAGGTGGGTCGGATACCGATATTCATCATCCCTTTCAATGTTCTTATTTCAGAGTTCTTCCAGCGGATTTCATTTTCAAGATTAGCCTCTACCACATATACGCCATAGGCGGGTATCAGTTTTTCATTGTCCTTAATTTCCAGATTGGCGGTTGGGTAACCAAGGGTTCTCCCCAGCCGGTTGCCTTCAATGACTTTTCCTTCGAAAAAATAGTCGTACCCCAGTAAGCCATTCGCTGAAGTAATATCTCCCTCCATTAATGATTGCCGAATACGGGTTGAACTTACCGCGTTTTCCTTTATTACATGCGGGGATATTTCTATTAACCGAAAGTTTGACTTAACGCTGTATTCTTCTAATAATAAATAATTGCCGGTTCTTCCCTGACCGAAATGGTGATCATATCCAATAATAATAGTATGGGGGTGAAATTTCTGTACAAGAAATTGCTCCACATAATCATCGGCGGTAATCTGTGAAAACCTTTCATCAAAGGGAATTATTACAAGATGATCGATATTCAAAGCTTCGAGCAATGCTATCTTTTCCTCGATAGTATTAATTAGATAGAGGGGAGGCTGGGATGTATGGATAATTTTCCGGGGATGTGGATGAAAGGTTAAAATAACAGTTTCCCCGTTGATGCGTTCCGCTTCAGTTTTCAATTGCGCAAGAATCTGGCGATGCCCCATGTGGACGCCATCGAAGGTTCCGATAGTGAGTACGGAATTCCTAAATGTTGGCAGGTGAAATATATCCTTATGTATCTTCATGTATTAAGAGGTGCAAAGTAAATACATAATTGAAAATCGAAAATTGAAAATTGAATATTTAGTTTTGTTGCTCAAAACGAACGTATGAGTTTATATTCGAAACGAGGTGTCTCAGCTCAGAAAGAAGAAGTCCATAAGGCTACGGAAAAGCTTGATAAAGGTTTGTACCCATTTGCGTTTTGCAAAATTTATCCTGATTTTCTTACAAATGACGATCAATGGGTTAATCTCATGCATGCCGACGGCGCGGGCACCAAAAGCATCCTGGCTTACTTGTATTGGAAAGAAACGGGTGATATTTCGGTTTGGAAGGGCATAGCACAAGATGCTATTGTGATGAACCTGGATGATCTCCTGTGCACTGGAATTCATAACAACATTTTATTTTCATCCACTATCGACAGGAACAAAAAACTGATACCAGGCGAAGTGCTTGAAACTATTATTAACGGAACGCAGGAATTCTTTGAAGAATTAGTAAAATTTGGTGTTACTATTCAGTACCTGGGAGGCGAAACAGCGGATGTTGGCGATGTGGTAAGAACAATTGCAGTGAATGGTACCATGAGTGCCCGATGGCCTAAAAACAAATTGATTACCAATGAAAATATCAGCTCCGGTAATGTCATTGTCGGATTCTCAAGTTCAGGACAATCCATTTATGAAACTGAATATAATAGTGGTATTGCGAGTAATGGTTTAACCAGCGCGCGCCATGACGTATTACACCGGAACTATGGACTTAAATATCCGGAATCCTATGATCCCAATCTTGATCAGGAGGTAATTTATCTTGGCAAATACCAAATGACGGACGATATTGAAGTAACCTGCCCCACTTCAATTCTCAAAACAGATGTTGGGCATCTATTATTAAGTCCTACCCGAACCTTTGCGCCGGTATTGAAAGTATTGTTTGAAGAATACTTCGATGTAATCCATGGATTAATCCATTGCAGTGGTGGTGGACAAACAAAATGCATGAAATATCTTCCAGGTGATTTTAAGATCATTAAAGATAATTTATTCGAACCCCCCATCATTTTTAACCTGATACAGGAATCATCAGGTTCAGATAACCGGGAGATGTATCAGGTATTTAATATGGGTCATCGGCTGGATTTATTTACCGATCCTTCATCGGCTGAAAAGATTATTGCGGTTGCTAAATCATTTGGGATCGATGCACAGATTGTGGGAAGGGTGGAGTCAAATCATAAAAAAGAACTGGTACTATCAACCGCTCATGAGAAAATAGTTTATTAGCGTTTGATCTGGATAATAACTGAGCTATTGCTGTTCTTCTTTGGTTTTTTGTTTTTCTTCTTTTTGTCCGGCATCATCCATCCCCCGTTCTTTTGTATTCGTTTTATTGCCTCGCGTTTCAGACTTATTCATTCCAGGTTTTACATCAAGCTGAAGTTCCTCTTGAGCCTCTGTTGATTTTTTATTTTGAGCATTGCGGTCTTCATTACTTCTTTGACGGAGTAACTCCATTTCCTGCTGTTTGACCATCATAAGCTGCTTTTCTTTTTGAAGTTTGGATTCCTGTAAAGCGATTTTCTGATGATCCAATTCCATTTCCTGTTTTTTCTGCATCTGGAATTGTTTTTTATTTTCTATTTCGCCATTACGTGCTTCAACCAATTTCTGCCGATCTGATTCAATTTGTTGCATTTTCAGGATTCGAAGTTGTTTTTCATGTTGGAGCTGTATAATGCGATCCTGATGTAACTGATCAGAATCAACTTTCTTATCCTTAGCTTGCTGAGACGCCGGAATCGTATCATAAATATTGGAAACGGTTTTATCAACTTTCGGAGTGTACACATTTTTTTCAGTGGATTGATAATCTACAATTCCTTTCAGGATGCTTTTAGCAATTTTTTCCTGGTTTTCTATTTTTGAAATGAAGGCAAGATCTGCATCGTTAGTGATATACCCGCATTCTATTAATACTGCAGGGCAGGTTACGGCATCCAGTATCCAGATGCCATTTTCCTTTCTTTGCTTGATTGGGCTCACGGTATAAAGCGTATTAATTTGCGTTGATATATGCTGTGCTAAAAGTTTTGATTGACCGTGGGTTTGCTGATTTTTATTGGTAATGTAAATATCAAATCCATTTTTAGTTAGATTGGATGGATGGCTTGCTGCTACATGTACAGAAATAATCAAATCCGCTTTCACGGTTTTCGCTAATTCAGTACGTTCTTTGAGGGTTGGGAATACATCTGTTTCTCTTGTCATAATTACATTGATATTATAGGCAGAAGCATTCTCTTTAATTTGTCTGGCAATAGATAATGCCAGGTCTTTTTCCTGTAAACCGGCATCATTGTGAGCTCCTGCATCTTTTCCGCCATGCCCGGCATCAACAAGAACGGTTATGGATTCAGTAGCTCGTTCCCATTCTGATCCATTCCATTCTTTTTTTACAGCCGATGGTCGACCATTTTGGGAATAAAGGGCAATGGCACAGAAAAGGAGTAAGGCCAATGGCAATACTAATAATCTGCTCGAGTAAGTATACTTTTTTGTTTTCAATTGTGTGATCATGGTAATACGTCTTTTAATGTGGTTTTGGAAAAAGTAATTAGCAATAGTAGATTTCTTCGCATTGATGGTTTGAAGGATCAATAGCTCAGCATAATCATGTTGATTATTATCAGATACGGCATGTTGGTCTGCCAGGAATTCATGGATAGCTTTTAATTCTTTTTTTATAAGATGAAAGAAAGGATTGACCCAAAATAATATTCTGACGCATTCAAGGAAAAGTATGTCGACACTATGGCGCTGATTTACATGAAACAACTCGTGCCTGAAAATCTGTTGACCTTCGGAACTATTTAAGTCGAGTCGCACGTTCCAGAATATCGTTTTAAAATAAGAGAAGGGAGTGCCTGGTTCTGAGGTATTATAAAATTTCAGCCTGTTAATAATTTTAAATGAATATTTTTTGGTGATATTTCGTATATACATAAACGAGCAGCCGAGCATATACAAGAGAACGCATATCCCCACAGCGTACAAAACAATCAAAACAGTTTGGAGGTTAAAATAATTACTTAGAATGTTAGTGGTGCTGTTTTCAACAAATTCGTCTTCCCAACGACTAACAGAAATAATATCCATTGATTGGTACACAATCTGGCCGGTTGTAGTTTCAGTTTCAAAAAGGATTGGAATTTTTATAAATGGAATTGGGATCGATAGAGCAGTTGCAGCCAGCAAATAAAATCGGTTATAATGATGGAATTTTTTGTTCCTGAGAAATAACCAGTAATATCCATAGAGAATACCTGAACATACCATCATTTTTGCGAAAAGGGCAAATATCATCATGGGTTAGTATTTTTAGATGATCGGATTTGTAATAGGAGCGCCTCGAGCTCTTCTACACTGAGTTTGTTATCTGTTACAAATTGGGAAACGAGCTTTGCGGGAGATCCTTCAAAATATCCCTTAACGAGGGTATTAATGCTTTTTTTCCCGTATTCCGCTTTACTGATTTTTGGTTTATAAATATTGTTGCGACCCTGCACCTCGTATTCAACGAATCCTTTTTCTATTAGGATTTTCAAAATGGTAGCTATTGTATTAGAATGGGGCTTTGGATCTGGACTATTCTCCAGTACATCCTTCAAAAACCCCTGTTTCAATTTCCAGAGTACCTGCATTACCAGCTCTTCAGATTTTGTAAGACTTTTCATTATAACTAATAATTTAGTTGTTAGCCAAATGTATAACTAATTTTTTAGTTACAAAGTATTTTTTAATTTATTTTTTAAATTTTCTCAGCATTTGAAAAACTATAAATTGTGTTACGGATGATCTTGAAATACTGTACTGCTACGGGTTACAAAAGAATCCGGTGGAATAATTTTTGATACTTTATTAACAATGGTGGAATAAATTTTCAGGGATTAACCGATTTTTATTTACAATCACTATGAACTTCCAATTTCGATGATTAATTTTGAAGACTGTTGATGGATGGTTATTAACTAGCCTTTTGCAACTCCCCCTAGACTTTAGATGTCTTTAGTATTGATCCCCTACCCCTGATGAATCTGATCGGTTAATTTATTTTGGTACATCAATTATTATTTTAAGATATGAGACAGCTCAAAATTGCTACACAGATTACTAATCGCGACTCGCAGGCAGTAGAAAAGTATTTACAGGAAATTTCTAAAATTTCTATGATCACTCCTGAAGAGGAGACTGTACTTGCCCAGCGGATTAAGATGGGAGATCAAAGGGCTTTAGACAAATTGGTACAAGCTAACTTACGTTTTGTTGTATCTGTTGCAAAACAGTACCAGCACCAGGGACTTTCATTAAGTGATCTAATCAACGAGGGTAACCTCGGCTTAATAAAAGCAGCACAACGTTTTGATGAAACCAAGGGTTTTAAATTCATTTCGTATGCAGTATGGTGGATTCGACAATCTATTTTGCAGGCATTGGCGGAGCAGGGCAGATTGGTTCGACTTCCTCAAAATAAAATCGGCACCTATAATAAGGCAAACAAAGCCTATATGGCTTTCGAGCAAGAGCATGAAAGAGAACCTAGTACCGAAGAACTTGCGGAATTATTGGAAATGAGTGAGACAGAGATCAACAATATTTTTCAAAGTAATACCCGTCATACATCACTTGATGCTCCGGTACACGAAGCAGAGGATGTGGCGATGGGTGATCTTTTAGAAGGTGGGGATGATACCGACGATGATGTAATGAAAGACTCTCTGAGGAATGAGATTCGCCGGGTTTTGAAATCATTAAGTCCCCGCGAGGCAGAAATAGTAAATGCTTATTTTGGTCTTGACGGTGAAAATGGGGTAACAATCGAGCAGATTGGGCAGAAGTATGATCTTACAAAAGAACGTATTCGCCAGATTAAAGAAAGAGCCATCAAAAGGTTACAGAAAGCCCGGTACAGCAACGCTTTAAAAGCTTATTTAGGATAAACTTTAGAGTATTTCAGTCGATATATCTAACCCCGTCAATTGACGGGGTTTTTTTAACCCTGTTAAATATTCAAAACCTTTTTCTTTAAATGCTCTCAGTATTTAACTTTGCAATCGTTATGAAGAATCGTTACATACTTGTGTTTTTAATGGTGGTATTTTTGACAGGATGTGAAAAATCAATTTCTTTTACTCCCAATAGCGCGGAGCCATCTCTTGTAGTAGAAGCAACCATCGAAAATGGCGAGGCTCCTTTAGTAATATTAACTAATAGCTTAAATTATTTTAATCAGATAACCCCGGCAGTATTAGCTGGTTCATTCGTTCGCCAGGCTGAGGTGACCATCTCGAACGGTATTAAAACACATAGACTTAAAGAATATGAGGTTCCATTAGGAAGTGGGCTTTCCGTTTTTTATTATTCTACGGATTCTTCAAATCTGGCTACATCTTT
>Ga0136634_10000363_pt1 | contig 20967 bp, 21 predicted proteins | sample AntDrymUQ8332106_2_FD_104654 | JGI IMG/M metagenome (GOLD analysis project Ga0136634, IMG submission 104654) | Polar desert sand microbial communities from Dry Valleys, Antarctica - metaG UQ833 (21.06) | ecosystem: Environmental > Terrestrial > Soil > Desert | place: Antarctica: Dry Valley... | reverse complement strand
TTTATCTCGGTATGATTGAACAAGGGGGCAACCTGTTCATGGGCATCAATTACCTGAACGCTTCTTGCGGACCTCTGGGCGATTCGGTGTACGTAGCCGTCATCAACAGGGCCTCTGGTACGGTGAGTAAATTGTTGGCTGATGGACGCAGTAACGAAATGTGGAACGGCGGAACAGAGAACAGCTTTTCGCCTAATGCCATGGTTAAAGACGGGGCTGGCAACGTTTACGTGATGGGTTTTGCAGCTAACGGCAAGCCAAGCGGTGCGCTGCGTATTAATGCAGGCACTACCGTATTCGACCCTTCGTACTTCTTTAATTTGAATGCTGTAACTGGTGGCCCCTGCCTTGGTCTTTGGTACTTTGACGATAACAATGTGTTCACCGTTCGCTACAGCGACCCGGCAGCGTATCCATTTGACGGCGGCGCACCCAAGGCTGAATACTACAAGATCAACCTGGCAGCCAGAACTACATCGGGCAGTATCTCTTCCTCCATGCCTAAGATTTTTGGAGGCAGCGCTTTCATGACCAAATGGGACAATAATAAAATTTACCTAAACGCTCCCGGCAATGGCACCAGTTCCATCTATTCTTACCAGATCTCTAACGGAGCCGTTACAAAAGAGTTTGACTTGAGTGGGGGTGCCTGCAATGGCCTAACAAAACTATAATCTTAACGCGGTTGTGAAGTCCTTCTTCACAACCGTTATCCTGTTTTATGTTGAAACAAATAATACAAAACGAGTGGCAGCTTTGGCGTCGTGACAACCGGACTATATGGCTATTGGGCATCATTGTGCTCATAAGCTTATTAGCATTGGTTTTTGGAGTAGCAGATGCCCGTAAAAAAATAACACAACGCCAATCAGCCCAGGAAGCATCACGCAAAGCATGGCTGGCACAAGGCGAAAAGCATCCGCACATGTCTGCGCATTTTGGCAATTATGCCTACAAGCATCCTTCTGTGCTTTCCGTGTTCGATCCCGGCATTACTGCCTACACAGGCACTTCGGTATACCTGGAGCCCCACCGCCAAAACGATTTCTTACTGAGTGAAAGTGGCGAACGGGACACAGGTGCAAGGTTTGGTTGGTTTACACCTTCGTTTATTTGCCAGTTTATTGTTCCCCTCCTCATTCTTTTGCTTACGTTCAACATAGTGGTTTCAGACAAAGAAGGAGGCACGTATGCCCTGCTGCTGGCACAAGGTGTTCCGTCCGGTAAAGTTATCTATGGCAAAGCAGCAGCGTCATTTCTTCTCTTTGCAGCTTTTATAACAGCTTACCTTTTTGTAGTGGCGCTTGTAACATACATAGCTATTGCATCGCCTACATTTCAGCTTACTTCTTTTGGTTATTTATGGCTTTGTTACCTGTTGTACTATGCCACCTGGTGTTTGCTGGGTGTGGCGGTTTCAGCACTTGTAAAAAGTGCAGGAGCATCTATTTCACTCCTATTGCTGTTTTGGATTCTTACAAGTATTGTATTGCCTAAGTGGGCTGCCAGTGCCGGTGAAAATATACATCCGCTTACAACTAATTATGCTTTTAAAAAAAAGGTGGCTGAAGACATAGCCAATGGATTGAACGGACATGATGTGCAAAGCGAAAGAGCTAAGCGCATGCAGGATTCGGTGTTAAAAGCAGAAGGGGTAGATAGTGTACAGCACTTAAACTTCAACTTTGAAGGTTATGTGATGCAACAGGGCGAAGAATACAGCAGCAAAGTGTACGATGTTCATTTTGGCGGCATCTACAAGACGTTACAGGCACAACGAAAAGTGCAATCTCTTTTTTCAGTAGGCAGCCCGTTAATGATGGTGCGCAACATGAGTATGGCCGCTGCAGGCACCAGCCTTGAGGCGGAACTTTTTTTTCAACAACAGGCAGAAGCGTACCGCAGAAGCTTTGTGCAAACCATGAACCAGGATATGATGATGAATTCAGCGTATGGCGATTGGGATAAATACAAAGTTAAGGACAGCCTATATGGAGCCATCCATGATTTTGCAGCGCCCCAAAAATCCCTGAATTGGAGGTTACGCCATGTGAGCATAGAGCAGGCAGCCATGCTGTTATGGTTGCTGCTACTATTGGGTGCTGTTTACCGGATAGCCCGAAAAAATTATTTATAAAGAAAAGGAAACCAATGGATACATCGCTTCAACCAATCCGTTTTCCCAACCTGATTGTGCTGCAATGGAATCAATTTGCAAAGCGCAAAACCAACTGGCTGGTGGTGCTCGTTTTTTTAAGTGCCGGGTTTTTTGGTCTTTATCAGGGTTATGCCGAAAAGAAAAAGAAAGCCGCAACCATCACCGCTTTCCGAACTGAAAAAGACAGCCTGCTGAACGACATGAAAATGGGACTGGTGGCTGATACCACAACCGTCGAAGGCAAGCGGAAGTTTGAAAAGAGCAGCAGTCTTTTTTCAGGCTTATGGTACACCCGGTTGCCCTCGTACAAAACTCCGGTAACTACATCCATCTATAATATCGGGCAAAGCGACGTATTAACATACTACTATCTGTTTGCAGTGGAAAACTTTGAAATGCAGTTGCTCAAGCAAACAGAAATTACGAATCCGTTACGTGCCTTAGCCGGACATTTTGATGTAAGTTTTTGGATTGTTTATTTATTGCCCCTACTCGTTTTACTCTTAACCTTCAATGCCCTTTCAGCCGATCGGGATAACGGCAACTGGCGATTAATATCCAGCCAGGGCATTACCGAAAAGCAATGGCTTCGAAGTAAGTTTTCTGTAGTTGCCATTCTGTGCTTGTTATTGCTTTTATTTATTGCCGTTAACGGATGCGTTTTAAATAAGATCGTTTTTACACAAGCTTTAGCGTGGAGTGATGTTTTGTTTTTCACTGCTTCGCTTATATATCTTTTTTTCTGGCTTTCTCTTTTCTACTTCATTAATTCTCTACGCAAAACAACCACCTATAATGCACTGGTGGGCGGCATTGCATGGATAGCTGTGTGCCTGGTTATTCCGGTGGCGGTAAGTAAAGGGGCGGAGTTGGCAGTACCCGTTGATAATGCAGGAATCAGCACTTTTTCACGCCGTCCCCAAAACCCACAAATAGAGGATAGCAAGGCGTTTGCGCAAGGTGTAATCAGAAACTTTGCCGCCACTAACCCACAGTATAGGAATGCAGATGTGGACAGCAGCAAACCTGCTTTTATGCTGCGTACCTACCATGCCTACCACAGCTTATTGCATGGGGAAAGATGGCCGGTACTGTTACGCTATTTCAGCGATGTGGAGAAAAGACAGCAGGTAACTAATTGGAGCACCGTTTTTAATCCTGCCAGCAGTACCGATGGCATGCTTACGGCGTTAGCCGATAACGATGCACCGGCTTATCATCAGTTTACAAAACAAACGGCTGATATGCACAAAGGAATACAAGCCGCTTTATATCCGGGTTTATTTACTGATCGATCATTAAATAAAGACGACTATAAAAACCTTCCGCAATTTTTGTATCAACGAAATAAGGTGCCTGCTTCCTTAATTGGCTATTTGCTGCTGCTGAAAGGGCTATCAATAGTATTGTACATGAAGGGGAATAGAAGGCTAAGCAAGCTATCAGATTAAAAATTGCAATTCATTCAAATCAATAAAAAAGCTTTCCATGAAGTTTTATTTAATTCTTATGCCATTATGGTTTTCTTCTTCATCATTGGCACTACAAGCCCAACCGGTAGAAATTACAGTAATCGATTCTGAAAGCGCTGCCCCCATCGCTAATGCTACTATAAAAATTCCTGAACCGGGACGAACCATTGCCGTTGATGCAGAGGGCAATGCTTCCATCAATCTAAAACCAGGTAAGTACGCTCTGATACTTTCCTCGGTAGGCTATCGTACCAAAACAATAACAGTAACAGATGTTGATGGCATAAAAACAAAACTAAGAATTTAGCTTGAGGCTATTGATGCCATGCTGAAAGATGTTACCGTTGTTGGCCTTCAAAAGAAGATGCGGAAGCGAGGATTATTAAACGAGGCGTTATGCCGGTAACCATCATCAGCGGTAAAAATATTATTAACCGGGCCAGCAATGTCAATGAAATTTCAGCCCGGCAGGCAGGCGTTCAAATACGCATGAGCGGCAGTGCAGGCAGCGAAAGCCGTATTTCGGTTCGCGGACTGGAACGAAGGCGGGTGCAAGTTTTTATTGATGGCAGCCCGTTAAATACACCCGATGGCACACATGGCGTAAACGACCTGCCGCTGCAAATAATTGAGCGTAGAGAAATTTATAAAGGCACCGTACCCGCATGGCTGGGCAGCGATGGTTTGGGCAGTGCCGTGAACGTGGTGATGCGTCATAGAGATGTAAGCTATATAGAACAGCTAACCCTGTTGTAAATAAACAAGGTGACCCAAGTGGAATTTAAGTGTTTCAATAATGCCGTCAGTTAATCGTCCAACAAGAAAAATTTATTCAATTCATCACTTCAAACCAATTAATCATGAATCGTTTATTCATCTGTCTCTCCCTCGCCGCCACCTTACTGTTAAATGGCTGCGATGATAATAAAAACAACAGCGCCGCCCACGAAACACTAATGCAAGACCATAAAACAATGGAAGCAAAACACGAGGAACTGGAAGAGCAACACAAAGCATTAGAAACAGCGCACAGCGATTTGGCCAAAGAGCATGAAAATTTTCTTACTGCTAACCCAACAATGAAATCCGATACCGCTCATGCGGCGATGGAAGCACGTCATACCGCCATGTTGCAACAACATACGCAAATTCTGAAGCAACATGCGGAACTGATAAAAAAGCACAAAGAGTTGGAAAAATCACACATGTCAGGTAAGATAGATGATGCCACGATGCAAAAAGAACATGCAACCATGAAGGCCGAACACGAAAGGCTGTTGAAAGAACATGAGCAATTAGTGAATGACGACCAGCTCATGATAGACGAAGACAAAAAGATGATGAAACAATACAAAATGTAACCGCGCGACTTACGAATCTCTAACAACTATAAAAATGAAACAACTATTATTCGCTGCCTTTCTGCTTCAATGTATCACCGCAACTGCACAATCAATAGTAAAAGGCAAGGCAAACAATGAAAACAATACTGGCATCTCCAATGCTACTGTCAATCTGAAATCAGGTAAAATTTCTAAAACCGCCGTGGCGGATTCTAACGGCGTATTTACAATTGAAAACCTGTCAGGCGGCACGTATCAATTAATGGTGAGCGGATCGGGGTTTGATAGGTATGAAGCCCAAATCCGCATAAAAGAAAATGAAGCACTTGACTTGGGTGTTTTGAAATTGATTGCCCGATACAACCAATTGCAATACGTAGAAGTAACAGTCCGTACATCAAGAAAGTATAGCAGCGACTATTCCTTCGTCGCTACCTAAACCGCATCGCTGAATAAAGATATTCCGCAGTCCATATCAACGATTACTAAGGAACTCATCGCCGACAGGCAGGCCTTTCAATTAGCCGATGCCGTCAAAATTGCCAGCGGCGTTATTCCCAACAGCTACTACAATCAGTATGCTATCCGTGGCATCAGTCAAAACGAGGAAGGACAAATCATCAACGGTATGCGTACGCGGCAATATTATTTTTTACAACCGCTCACTGCAAACATAGAAAGAGTGGAAGTGATAAAAGGCCCTGCCAGCGCAACGTTTTCAAGCGTTGACCCCGGAGGCAGCATCAACTTAGTGACGAAGAAACCGTTGGCAGTTGAAAGGAAAGAAATTACCATGAGCGTAGGAAGCTTCAGCACGTTAAGAAGCACCCTTGATTTTACAGGTTCGCTGAACGAAGATAAAACATTGCTTTATCGGGTGAATGCCGCCTACCAGGAAGCGAGAAGCTTCAGGGATTTTATCGGACAAAAATCATTGTTGCTGTCGCCTTCTTTTTCTTATGTGCCCAACAACAAAACATCCATCAATGCTGAATTTGTTTTCAGCAACATGAACGGAAATTTAGACAGGGGCCAGCCGATTTTTGGGGCCGTTGCCGGTATCAACAATTTGAACAGCACACCGAAAAGTTTAAACCTCGGTGCGCCAAACGATTTTTTTAAATCAAAGGATGTATTGCTGATGGGCAGCCTTTCGCACAAGTTTACATCCAACATTAGTTTCATTACTGCCTACATGAAACAAACCTGGACCGAAGACCTGCAGGAACACCGTACCACCAATGCATTCGCGGTAGATATAAACAATCAGCCGGTAACAAGCCTTGCGGCTATGCAGTTTGTACAACGCAAACAGTTCTGGAATATTGACAATGTAAACAGCTATTTCAATTTTGATTTTACTACCGGCCGCGCGGCTCATAAATTTTTAACCGGCTACGATTTAAATAGCTGGGAAAAAACAAAGGGCGGCGGACAAAATGCGGCAAGAGGTTTTTTATTAACCAACGGAACCGTGGCCGGCTCTTTCGTACCGGCCAATGCGGCTAACTATCAAACGGTCGTTATCGGCGGCGTTACACTTCCCAAACCCAATGTCAGCCATTTTGATTTAAATAATCCTTCTTACAACATCCGGAACATTAACGACTACATCTTAAATGTAAGAACTGCATTGCCTGCTGCGTTGACAACAACCAACGCCATCTACATACAGGAGCAAATGCAATGGGGAAAACTCACGGTTCTTTTAAGCCTGCGCAACGAGTGGTTTAAGGACATCACTAACCATAAATCAAACAATGAAATCGTTGTAGAAAAAACGAAGTTGATACCACGCCTCGGCATCACCTTCGCACTTACAAAACATGTAAATGTTTACGGTGCCTACACCGAAGGTTTTCAACCGCAAAGCAATACGGTTACCCTAATGCCCAACACCGGCAGCTTAAAAGTGGGTGCACAGTTTGAGCCATTGACCAGCGATTTAAAAGAACTGGGTATGAAGGCTGATTTACTCCGTGGCAAATTAAGAGTAAATGCGGCCGTGTATCAAATCAATCAAAAGAACATTTTAATAAACGCCAACATTCCCGCCTTCCCCGATTCATTGGCAACAAGAGGCGGCGAAAGAAGCCGTGGCTTTGAAATGGATGCCGCCGGTTTCCTATTGCCCCACTGGCAAATAAATGTTTCGTACAGTTATATAGATGCAAGAATCACCAACGAGAAAGACCCGGCGCTTATCGGCGCCAGAAAGCAAAACACACCATATAGCAGCGGCAACTTTTGGACCCGTTACAACTTCGCCGGTAGTAGTGCGCTTAAGGATATCGGCATTGGCTTTGGCGTGCAATACAACGGCGATATGGTGCCCTGGTTTACCCGCACATTTAAAACGCCTGCCTATACGTTGCTGGATGCGGCCTTGTATTACCGGCCGGGTAAAACTGCGGTGCAGTTGGCATTAAACATCAACAACATTGCAAACAAAGATTATTGGATGGGCGCCCAAAATTATTTACGGTTATTTCCGGGTGCCCCAAGAAATGCAATGCTTACAGCAACCTATAGATTTTAAAAACCACTTCGCCATGCGAAAAGAAGTTTTGATTTTACTGGCTAAGCAAGTACTTAACAATGCGGTTAGAAACAAAGCTGTACTGGCCCTCTGCGGCATCATACTATTGCTGATGGCTTATGCTGCTTTCAGCGGTTATTCTGCTTATAAAAAACAAACTGAGAGCCGTAAAAAAAATGAGGCGGAAATAAGGCATAATTGGGAGCACATGCCAGATAAACATCCGCACCGAATGGCGCATTACGGGTACATAGCCTTTAGACCGAAAGCGGCCTTAAGTTTTTTTGACTTTGGGATTGAAAGCTACACCGGCAATGCTGTTTTCTTAGAAGCACACCGGCAGAACACCGTCAATTTTTCGGAAGCAGGTTTTAGTACGGGGCTGTTGCGTTTTGGAGAAATAAGCATAGCACTGGTATTACAACTGCTCGTGCCTCTGCTCCTTTTCTTTTTAGGGTTTAATACGATAGCGGCTGAACGGGAAAACAATACGTTGAAAGTTTTGCTCAGCCAGGGAGCAAACTGGAAAGAAATTATCGCAGGCAAATCATTGGGGTTGTTAACCATGGCGCTGCTGTTATTGCTGCCCGCTGTGATAATGACTGTTGGTATATGGGCACTGCAAAATAATAGTTCGTCAACAGGCGATGAAGTGATGCGGCTGCTATGGCTGCTGGTTTCCTACACTGTATTTTTTGCTATTGTTTCTGTAATTGCGGTAACGGTTTCTGCCATCAGTAAAACAGCTAAGATGGCGCTGATATCCCTGATTGGTATCTGGCTGTTGTTTGGTATTGTGTTGCCAAGAGCCACGCAGGCATTAGGTAACTGGCTGCATCCTTCGCCATCAAAAATTGAATTTGAAACAGCAGTGGAAAAAGACTTGATACAAAAAGGCGACAGCCATAACCCAGATGATGCATATTATAAAGCCTTAAAAGATTCTATGCTGAAGGCGTACAAAGCTTCTTCTGTTGAGCAGTTGCCATTCAACTACGGCGGCTTTCAAATGAAGGAAGGCGAGAAGATAAGCGCCCAAATTTATACCAAACATTTAGACAGCCTGCTGGATACTTACGAGTCGCAAAACGGTGTGGCAAGGGCTACTTCTTTCGTCAATCCGTTTATGGCTATCAAGAATGTATCCATGGCATTCAGCGGTACTGATTTTGGCGCTTACACCCGCTTTCAAAAAGAGGCGGAGGCGTACCGCTACCGCCTGGCCCAGCACATGAACGACCTGCAAATGAAATTAATCAGCAATAAAAAGTTAGCGGATACGGCAAAGCCTTACAGCATTAGTAAGGCTTATTGGGCTGCCTTCCCCGACTTTTCGTACAAACCGTTATCTCAAAAAGAAGTGATGAAAAACGAAATCATTTCCATCATCGCATTGGTGTTTTGGATAGCTGTTTTACTTATTATCATAAACCGGTTGTCAAAAAAATTAAAAGCTATTTAGCATGATTGCCTTAGCGATAAAAAATTTCCTGCGTTCCAAAGTCGCCGTTGCCAGCTTGCTGTTTATTTTATTGGCGGGTATAGTCAGCATACATATCGGCAAACAATTTTTGCAAAAGCAGGAAGCCGCCATAGCGAAAACGGCCGCTTTTCAGAAAGAGCACATCCACCGCAACGTGCAGTTTTTTGATAAAGAAATCGGGCTGCTTTTATACTACTTGAAATTCTCTTTGGTTAACAAGCCATCTAATTTAAATGCCTTGTCTATCGGGCAAAGAGATGTAAACGTCACCATCCAAAGTGTTACCATCAAAAATTTAGAGGCACAGAAATATGATACGGATTTATACAACCCGTCCAATCTTTTAGCAGGCAATCTTGACTACAGCTTTGTGCTCATTTATTTATTTCCACTGCTGATCATCGCACTTAGCTACAACCTTTTATCCGAAGAAAAAGAAGGAGAAACCTGGCGGCTTATTTCGGTGCAGGCGAAAAATCCACTCAGGTATTTATGGCAAAAATTAGCCATCAGGGCCGTGGCTGTTTACGCAGCTCTGGCCGTTATTCTGGGTTATGCTATGGTGATATTATCGTTACTGCTGAATGCCGCTTTTATTGCCGTGGTGTGTTTATCGGTTATGTACATAGCCTTTTGGTTTGCCCTAAGCTTTTGGGCTATGAGCTGGCATAAAAGCTCAAGTGTAAACGCCGTAAGCCTGCTCAGCTTTTGGATGTTGCTGACGATTGTTTGTCCGGCCGTAGCCAATAGTTATCTTATAAATAAATACCCGGTGCCTGAAGCAATGCATACCGCCATAGAGCAACGGGACGGCTATCATGAAAAATGGGACATGGACAAGAGAATTACGACGGATGCTTTTTATACGCATTATCCGCAGTTTAAAAAATACCCTTTGCCCAACAAACAATTTAGCTGGCTTTGGTACTACGCCATGCAGCAAATGGGCGATGATGATGCTAAAGAGCAGGCAACAGCCATGCAGAAAAAATTAAGATTAAGGGAGCAGGTGAGCAACAACATTGCTCGACCCGTGCCTACAATTTTTACCCAGTTGCAACTTAACAACCTTACCCATTCAGGCTTAAGCAACCACTTAGACTTTTTAGACAGCACCAATAAATTTCATGAGAAGATGCGGTTGTATTTCTATCCAAAAATTTTTGAGGAAGCTGCAGTAAATGAGCAGGACTGGCACCAATGGCAGGTGGAATATTTTGGAAAGGAAGAAAAGGTTAAATGGATAAAGTTGTTGCTGCCGTTAGCGATTTTGATAGTGGTTCTGTTGGTGCCGGGTTATATCAATTTAAAGAGAATGAAAAATATGTAAGTCATGATAGCCTTAAGAATGAAAGCGTTTTTAAAACGATTTAGAAAAACTCTCTGCTTAATAGTAGTTGCCCTGCTATTCGTTTCATCTTTTTCCCAAAACGGAAAAATAATTTCAGCCAATGAAGTCACCCAACCCGATAGCATAAAGCAAGCCCGCATACAACGCATTCGTTACTATCAGAAAGTATTTGACAGCACAAAGCTTACCGACATTACCTACCTCAGTGAAGGCTTAAAAATAAAAGGCTTCATTGCCGAACCGAAAGCGCCGGGCAAGTATCCCTGCGTTATTTTTTGCCGCGGTGGCAACAGGGATTTTGGAAAAATTGATTGGCTGACAACTGCCTTTTTAACGAGATAGTCAGTCATGGCTACGTGGTGATCACCTCGCAATATCGTGGCACCACAGGATCTGAAGGAAGTGATGAATTTGGCGGCGCCGATACGATGGATGTCATCAACTGTATTCCTGCATTGGCTAACTGGCCTTCGGCAGATACGCCGCGGATAGGCATGTACGGCATCAGCCGCGGCGGTATGATGGTGTATCAAAGTCTGCCCACCTTAAAAGGTATAAAAGCCGCCATCATCAATAGCGGGGCGGCCAACCAATACGATAACTTCTTAAGAAAAGACGGTGCGGCCTGGGACTCGGGGATGCTGCCGGGCATTCACGATACACCTTATTGGCAAATAGGCATTGCGCATACTTTTTTGGTGCTGCAGCAGCAGGGCTTTTTTTTAATAAATAAAAATAAAGTTGCAACAGTCAAACTATAACACAATGAAAAAGAAGAATCAATTAACAGCTTATAAGGCTGCCGTTGCTGCTTCGCTTCTTTTGCAACCACTGTTTTCATGGGCGCAAAGCGACACACTGAACTTTCCGCCTCCATCTGTACCGGCTTCTGTTTATGCAACAGAAACAAAAGAGCTAATTGAAATGGATGGGAGGCTTAACGAAGCTTCATGGCACACAACTCCGGTTGTAAACGATTTTTTTCGCGTTGAGCCACGGCAGGGCGGAACGTATTTATATAAAACAGAAGTGCGCCTGCTGTTTGATAAAAAAAATTTGTACATCGGTGTGTTCTGCAGAGACAGCATGGGCAGAAAAGGCATGCGGGTGCAGGACATGCGCAGGGATTTTATTTTTGGCGAAAGCGATAATTTTTATGTGGCGCTGGACCCGCAAAACACCGAACGCTTTTGTGTAGTGTTCAATACCACTCCACTGGCTAATCAAAGAGACCTGCAGGTTTTCGATGATTCGTACCGTGATACGGATTGGGACGCTTTATGGAAAGTGCGTACCCACATTACCGATAGCGGCTGGTATGCTGAGTATGCCATTCCTTTTTCTACACTGCGCTATAATAAGGCAAGTGCAGCTACTGAATGGGGCATTTCTTTTTCAAGGTTAGCCCGCAGAAATTATGAGCAAACCACTTTTCCTGCCGTGCCACAGGCTTTTACCATTCAGCGCATGACCTATGCCGCTAAATTAAAAGGTTTGAAGCTTCCTCCACCATCCTTCAATCTCAGGGTGCAGCCCTATACTTTGTTTCAACACTCCATCACCACAATCTCAGGAAATGGAAAAACCAAAGAAAATAAATGGAAAGCGGGTGGCGAAGTGAAATGGGCGGTAAATCCACATGCCGTTCTTGATCTTACTTTCAACACCGATTTTGCCCAGGCAGATGTTGACAGGGTGGTGAATAACCTTTCGCGGTTCAATTTATTATTTCCTGAAAGGCGGCAATTTTTTTTAGAAAACTCGGGTATATGGGCCGGAGCCGACTTCTATGGAACGAAGCCTTTTTTTAGCAGGCGTATTGGACTTGATAACAGCGGCGGATTTAATGCAGAACCGGTGCGTATAGATGGAGGCATTCGCTATACAGACAGGACTCAGAAAAGAACCCTTGCAGGCTTATACATTCATCAGCAGGAAGGTGCCGCAACAGGCGCCGCCAACTTTGGAATAATAAGATACCTGAAAAGCATTGGCCGGCAAAATAACCTGGGCTTTATGCTAACACACCGTCTCGACGAAAAAAACACCGCAAAAAGTTTTCAGCAGCGTAATAATTCAACAATAACAACAGATGGCCTTTTTCGTCCCCGCAATGACCTTACTTTCCAATTTCTTTTTTCCACAGCCAGGGATAATACGCCAGATAGTATAGGAACCATGGGAACGCTTTATGCCGAATACAAACCCAACAAATGGTTTCTGCAATACTGGACCAAGTGGGTTTCAAAAAAATATGTGCCGGGTATGGGCTTTGTTTTTGGCAATGATGTTATGTACCATAAAGCAGGCGGCTATTATATTTGGCGGCCAAAAAACACTGGCTGGATCAGGCGTTGGGATCCCGGTGTGTTTTTGAATTACTATCAAACGCCCAGCAGTGGAAAGTTGCAACAGGCCGACGTGAACATTTTTCCGGTATGGATATTTTTTAAAGACAACAGTCTACTTACCTGGGATATTTTTTTGAACCGGCAGGAGATTGATTTTGATTTCCGTCCGCTTTCCATTCCTATTGCACAAGGCAGCTATTCCTATAGCCGCAACAACATTGCTTATTCATCCGATGCCTCAAAAAAAATATCAGGCAGGCTGTCTTATGAATGGGGCGATTATTATAATGGCAGGCTCAACGCCATTAATGCCTGGCTGCGGTTTGCACCCATACCCAATTTTGCCCTGCGGGCAGATTACACCAAAAATGTTTTTCGAGAAGGTGGCATTAACAGGCAAAGCCTGGATGTTAACTTGTATTCCGCAGAACTGCGCCTGGCGTATAATCCACGTATTCAGGCTTCGCTTTTTTACCAGTATAATTCGTTTGACAGGCAAGGGCGATGGAATGCACGGGGGAGTTGGGAGTTTGCCCCACTTTCTTTTTTGTATGTTGTTTTTAATGAAACAGGCTTTAGAAACACGCCTATAAAAAACAGGTCGGTTATTAACAAGATTTCTTACCTGAAACAATTTTAAAAAATGAAGGTATCAGATTAATCAGGAATTAACGAGGCAAAAGGGCAAGAATATATGAGCTGCTAATCGATCTAAAATAATAATAATAAAGTTTCAGCTTCGCTGTTGAAAGATTTATTAACAGAAAAAGCTAATCTAAAGTATATCTACTAGCCTATTTAACCAACTACTACAAAGAAATACATATTAGAAGTGTTATTGTACTCATTCCGAGGACCACTTAATAGTCAGTCCCTAAGCTGCGAATTCCTTCTGATGACTTCCCGGATTATTTTAAAGATAAGTTTCCAAAGGCGTTAGATTAAGTGAAAGATTATCGAAAAATGTTTAATTATTTAAAGTTGAAAATCAGTGGAAGGAAAAAAGTAACAAGGAAGGCCCATATAGCATAAACTGGAAGAAATAATGCGATTGCCGTTCCCACCTCTGCATTATCATTCTTCCTTCTTAACGCTTTTAAAAGTCTTATTGTTACTAAAATTAAATTGGTCAACATTAGTATATTTCCCCCAAGCACAGCAATCCTGTTAGGGGTAATGCCCCACTCTGAAATTCTAAATAAAATGGCGGATAAAGCGGTTCCATTTACAATTACTGTGAGAATGGATAACAGAAAAAGAATGAAAGTTTCTACATAGTTCTTTGTGGGCCTTGATGTACCGGCAACAGAAAATAATATTATAGCCATCACTCCAATCAACAGGGCGTTGAAGATCAGAAGAAATTCCCTGTCATTGTAAAGATCCTTTCCTGAAATAACAATGGCTACCAGGAAGGCTATAAGTGTTATGAGAACAAGAGGACTAAATATTTTTGCTATCACAGGTGAGATCCTATTTACTATTTGAGGATTAGTTTCTGTAAGATAAGTGGCTACTATTGGTGAAGCCGCAGCAGCAAAAATCACTACGTTTTCAAAATAGAACTTTTCAATGTTCAGATCAATCAGGGCAAAAAGACCAATGGTAACACCTGTTAAAATAGCTCCTGCAATTGCAATAACAGCTGTCATTACCGCCAGGTCACCATTGTATCTTAAAAAACCAAGTCGCTTTTCATAGTTACTTAAGTTTCCACCAACAAAAGCATAGGCTAAGACACTCCACAGAAATAACGGTAAATGTATAAACGATAAAATCAAGCTGTCACTTTTCTGCTGATGGGGAAGGAAGTTTATATACAACAAAGAAACCAGTACTGCTATACTGATAAAAATAATTGTTTTAGTTTTTACCTTGCTTTTCCAGGCGAAATATAAACTAAGTATTGGGAAGACTATGAAACCAATGTTTCTCTGATAGAAAAACTCTTCATCCAGATTAAAAAATCCAGGGAGCTTTGCAATAATCCCCGCGAGAATGGAGGCAATGATGACAAATGTTATGTCCCTGGTCGTTCCCCAATACAAGTCGTCACTTTCGTAGTTTAGTCTTTCATTCCAGAAATCAGCAAGTGTGTTGCCTTTAAGCTCCGGATATAGTGTACTGAACTCTCGCTTAAAAGGCACCTTGTTAGTTCGGTACATCTTTTCGAGTTGCCTTGGGTCGTTTAGATGGCTGAGTATTTCGTCTTTCATGAGTTTATCCTTTAAAACTATTTAGTCAAAATCTTTAATTCTGATCAGTTAGGGCGCGCTTTAATTCCACATCGTGCCGTCTAATCCCAAAACAATTCCAAGCCACAATCCAATGATAAATACAATTACACTTAATATCGTAGCCATCGTCTTGTTTATACCGATGTGGTTGCGAAAATGAACAATGAAGTAATTACATAACCCCCCCATTGCTCCGGCTAAAGGAACGATGATCAGTGGTTGTATCATCCAAAGTTTGCCCCACGCTGGATTAGGTTCACCAGCTGAAAGCAAAAAAAGTGAGATGAGTAATAAACCAATCCCTGCCCCCAGTAACATTCGTTTACCTAATGAAGCTGGATGAATTGGCTGTGTTGTTAAATTGTTTCTCTGTGTCATGATAATTTTGTTTATAAGTAATAAATAGCTTTTAGATACTTTCAAAAGCACTTTGAGGTACAAAGTGTAAGTATAAAAAAATATAAGTTGTATCTCCTCTTACTGAAAATAATCTGCTCTAGTGCTTCGTGACATGGTAAGTTGTGTTTAAGTTCGGCTATAAAGCCTTAATTGCGCGATTAAAAGTGCTCTGTTCGATACAACCTTCAAGCCGGCGGTTGGTCGACATTTGATATGATTTCATCTTCATAGACACCGTAATAAATTGAAAATACTTGTATTGCTACTGTCCTATCCTATTTATTTTGCTTAATAAGTAATCTTATCTAAATCCTTTGATCATTCCTTCTAAAGCTTTCACATGATCTTTGAACTCACGCTCACCCAATTTTGTAATCGAATAGGTTGTATTCGTTTTTCTACCAATAAATCCTTTATGCACTTTGATAAAGCCATTCTCTTCAAGAGTAACCAGGTGAGTGGCGAGATTGCCATCAGTAACTTCCAACATTCCCTTCAGGTCATTAAAGCTGATCTCTTCATTCACTATCAGCACACTCATTACACCGAGGCGAATGCGGCTGTCAAATATTTTATTCAAACCTGAAATAGGATTCTTCATCACGCAACTGCTTTTTCGTTCCGCTCATATTTATTCCACATCACAATACCATACAAAATGTGTAAGACGCCAAAACCCGCAGCCCAGAAATACAAGCCGTAACCTATAGCCCACAGGTTAATAACACCTAACAGTAATTGTAAATAACCAAGATAGCGGACTTCTGATAATGTAAACTTGGATACATTGATCAAAGCAAGACCGTAAAAAAGAAGACATACAGGCGCTACCAAACCATAAAGTCCAAAGTCGGTGATACGCCAAATCAATAAGCCGCCAACAATCATTGGTACAGCCACATTGAACATTACTTTACGGGCCATAAAACCCCAGATTGGCACACCTGTTTTCCTCCCTCTCAAATAGGTGAATAGAAAAGCAAAGAAAAATGCAGCCATAAAAGTGAATATAGCTAAAATCAAAAGTTCGCGATCAAGTTGTAAAAGATTAGCATCCCTGGTATAATTGAATTTCGCTTCATATTCGTTTTCACCTATTGCATATTCATTGAACTTTTTATTTGCCAGCCATGCAGCTAATAAAGCACAAATACCTGCCGCAATTCCGCTCCAACCACTCAGGCTCACGAAGCGGCTGCTCCGGTCCATCATTTGTTTTATTTCTTCTAATGCCTGTATTGGCTCATTCGGGTTATCCATAATAAGTGCTTTGAAATACAAAGTAAAATTAATTTAGCCGTAATTCCTAGTGCTTGAAAAAATATTTACATGCTAAATAAATAGCTTCGCCGGCTTTGATGCAATCAACCGGGATTGTCATTTGGCAGGCATTTACTTACTTTTTGCTTTAGTATTATAATGGTCGCTATTCCCCACCCGGGCAAAATGCATACGGGGGATTAAGGAAGCTGTAGTACAATGGGCTCATTTAATGGTAAGGGGTTCGAAATGAAAATATATACAGACAACTAAAATTTGTAACTACGAACGGGTGGGCTTGTACTTTATGATCGCTGAGTACGAAAGAATAAGCGCATAGATAGGATCTTGCGTCTAATTGAAATCAATAGCTATATTCATCAGTGTTAAAGGCATTGTTAGTGCGTAACGTAAAATTTAGACTCCGCTTCAATTGTATTACCATGATGAACGGAGTCATTTTTCTGAGTAACATTCGCTTTTAATAATGACATTCAATCCGTTATTCAATTATAATAGATTTGAATATCTTCCAATCCGGTCGGCATTTCCATAATTAGGTAAAATAGGTTACGTTTGGCTTTCAAACATATCGACCTGGGTTTAAAGATACCATATAATGCAAGTGAATTGATTGCCCAGGTTAAGCAAAAAGACTCGACTGCTTTCGCAAGTCTTTATGACAAATATTCTCCTGCATTATACACCATAATACTTCAAATTTTAAGACAAAGGGAGGCGAGTGACAAGGTATTGCAAAAAGTTTTCATCGATATTTGGAATAAAATCGGCGAGTATCATTCGGGAAAGGGATCTGTGTTCATCTGGATGTTACAGATTGCTCGTAATACTGCTTTGGGTGAAATAAAATCCCTCTGGTATCAGGCATTAATCCAGGAGAAAAAAGAATCTTCTTTGTTAGCTGATCTGGAAATAGATGATTTTGGATTAAAAAAAATAATTAATCAATGGAGTGAGAATCAAAAAGAAATAGTGAACCTTTATTATTATCAAGGCTTTTCCTTTGAGCAAATAGCAGCATCACTTTCTCTTTCTGAAAATTTCGTAAAAAAAACAATTAAAACAGCTTTATCAGAAATAAAAAATCTATTAGTTAAAAAGTAGTGAATATAAAAGAATATATAGAAAGTGGAATAATCGAAACATGTGTTCTTGGCCTCGGTTCAGAAGCTGAATGCCGCGAATTTGAAGCATTGTGCATTCGGTTTCCGGAAATAGATATGGCCCGAAGTGTTTTTGAACAGGTGTTAGAAGAGCAACTGATGAAGAAAGCAATAGTTCCTCCTTCGTACTTAAAAGAAAAGATTTTTTCTTCGCTTAAAATACCGGACTCGAATGGCATTGGCAATAAGAAAACCGTCCATCAAATGCCTGACCGTTTAACAAGACTTTGGAAGTATGTGGCTGCAGCCTGTATTGTACTTCTTGCTGGCACTGTCTATTGGGCTTCTTCGTTTAAAAATAAATATCAAGAATTAATCAAGAATAATAATAATATAGATATAGCAAATCGCCGCGATCATTCAAATCATTTTGATGCAATTATCGCGCTTAACAGCATTGTTCAGCGACCTACCGTAAAATGGTCAACAATGATTGAGCCAGCCAATGCATCCCATTGTATGGCTCATATATACTGGGATTCAATTTCGAAGAATACTTTTCTTCTAGTAGGCAATATACCAAACCCTTTGTCCGACAAACAGTTTCAACTATGGGCAACTCTTAATGGACAGGCTGTAAATCTTGGCATCTTTGACAATAGAAAGGAAGGACAACTTTTACAAATGAAAAATATACAGGATGCTAAATCATTTTATATTACCATCGAGCCAATAGGCGGCAGTGATACACCTACCATGCAAGCCACGTATGCTACCGGTAAGTTATAGTCTGAATGTATATTTGGTCCCACCTCCGCCGTATTGTTATCTTGCTTATGGGTTCTTGCCAGTTCCATGGTCCCTGCAAGTAGTACTATCTCCTTTATGGTCTTATTAATAAAATGGATAATTAATTGCATTATTTCCCATCGAATCGGATAAAATCGGTTACGATCGAATAAAATCGGATATTTTTAAAACCAAATGGTCTTATTTTATTAAATGGGGATGCAGTACATACGTTGCAATTACTCCGGACCGGCCCTTAATTGAAACTATCAGTATATTGGATCGATTTGACGCCTTTTAGCGGTTATCGAAAAGAGAAAGAAACAGTATTGTACCTGTTTGCAAAATACTATGAAGAAAATAAATCTATATCAGCTCATCTTGCTAGCCATAATGGTCGTGGTTCTTACGCTGCATACTAAAATGGCATTTGCTCAAGCTCCTTCAAACCAGCTCCCCAATGTCATTTTCATTTATACTGATGACCTGGGCTATGGGGATCTCAGTTGTTATGGGGCTACCAAAATCGAAACACCAAACATCGACAATTTGGCAAAACGAGGCATACGATTTACAAATGCTCACACTACATCCGCTACCTGTACTCCTTCCCGTTATGCACTGATGACAGGGCGATATCCCTGGCGTAAAACCGGAACAGGTGTATTGCCGGGCGACGCAGCTTTGATTATCCCAAACGGAAAAATAACCTTGCCCAAATTGTTTCAACAAGCCGGGTATAAAACAGCTATTGTTGGAAAATGGCATTTAGGTCTTGGGGATGAAGTAGCCAAAAATTGGAACGGTGAAATAAGACCAGGGCCGAATGAGGTTGGGTTTGATTACTCATTCATTTTCCCGGCAACGGCGGATCGTGTGCCAACAGTATTTCTGGAAAATCATTTTGTGGTTGGATTGGATACTGCAGACCCCATACAAGTTGATTATAAAAAAATAATTGGCAATGAGCCGACAGGAAAAAATCATCCTGAATTATTGAAAATGAAATCTTCTTTGGAGCATGGACATGATCAAACGATTGTAAACGGGATCGGCCGAATAGGATATATGAGTGGTGGTAAAAAAGCACGGTGGACCGATGAAGAAATGCCGCTTACATTTTTGATAAAAGCAAAAGAGTTTATTGAAACCAATAAGAAAAAGCCTTTTTTTCTCTATTATGCATTAACCGAACCGCATGTGCCACGTATGCCCTCTACTATGTTTAAAGGAAAAAGTGGTTTGGGCTATCGCGGCGATGCCATCCTGCAAATAGACTGGACGGTGGGTGAGATTGTGAAGCAATTGCAGCATCTGGGTATTTCAAAAAATACCATGATTATTTTTAGCAGCGATAATGGCCCCGTACTGGATGATGGATATGAGGATGAAGCAGTAACAAAACTAAACAACCATACGCCCGCTGGTCCTCTTCGGGGTGGTAAATACAGCGCTTTTGAAGCCGGTACAAGAGTTCCGTTTATTATACATTGGCCTCAGAAACTCGCGCCAAAAGTTTCCCAGGCATTAATTTGCCAGATAGACATACTTGCATCTTTTTCAAAGCTTACCAAACAACTCATCCCCGATGGAGAAGCCCTGGATAGCGAAGATCACCTGGATGCTTTATTGGGCAAAACCGGTAAAGGCCGAACAACGTTAGTGGAACAAGCAGGAACGTTGGCTATTGTCAATGGAGATTGGAAATATATCAGCCCTTCAACCGGCCCGGCTTATTATGCGTTGACAGCAACCGAATCTGGCAATTCAACTGTGCCACAGTTGTATAACCTGATGAATGATATCGGTGAAAAAAATAACCTCGCAGAAAAATATCCTGAAAAGGTAAAAGAATTGCAACAGTTGCTGGAAATTATTAAAAACAAAAATAAATAGATGTTAATGAAGAACATTGTTCCGCGCTGATGTAATCGGTATAAGCAAAAATTTGATAAAAGCAAACGATACCTCTGGCCAATACAAGCAGTTGAAAAGCGGGTGAATCCGAATGTTACACAGAACCCCAACTATTAAATTTATAAATTGTACTGCACTGAAAAAAAGCAGCAGGACAAAGTACTCCGATTTTTTGGGGAAGGAAATTAGCAAATTGAGTTTATAATAATATTTAAAATACGAAATCATTGTATGAAAATTTCAACGTGGATCTTGTTGGTCCTGACTATAAGTTGCAGTAATAATTCAAAAGCACAATCAGGCGAAGCAGAGAATAAACCGTCCTCTGAAACATCTAAACAAACAATAAAAATAAGCGGTGTTTATCCTCATCTGGCTGTATTTAGTCGTCCCTTAAAAATACAAGTAATCCACAATTGGTAAGAGTTTGAGGATAAAAAAGCGTGAAATAGTCTGCAAGAAAATTGAAATTTACATATAAAATCTTGCAGATTAAATTATGCTTTCAAAAAAACAATCGACCGCCCAAATTGGCTTTTACAGC
>Ga0136634_10000362_pt1 | contig 20972 bp, 17 predicted proteins | sample AntDrymUQ8332106_2_FD_104654 | JGI IMG/M metagenome (GOLD analysis project Ga0136634, IMG submission 104654) | Polar desert sand microbial communities from Dry Valleys, Antarctica - metaG UQ833 (21.06) | ecosystem: Environmental > Terrestrial > Soil > Desert | place: Antarctica: Dry Valley... | reverse complement strand
TAGATTGCGCCCCATCGTACCCAGGCCGATCATTCCTATTCTATACTTATCGTTTGCCATATCAGTTTGTTTGTACGATAGAAATTTTAATACTCCTCCAAATGAATTAAATCAAATACTTACATCTAAACTCCTCCTGAATTCTGAATTCTGAATTCTGTATCCTGTATCCTGTATTCTGTATCCTACTCCCCCTCCTCATTTTTCTAACGCAATAATCTTATTTAACCTTCGCACATACTTTTCTCCGCCTGAAAACTTTGCCTCTAAAAAAACATTCACCAATTCTTTCGCCACCGCAAATCCTGTAATTCGCCCACCCAGACAAAGCAGGTTCATATCATCGTCTTCAACACCCTGGTGTGCCGAAAAATAATCGTTTATTAAAGACGCACGCACTCCTTTTATTTTATTGGCAACAATGGCTGCACCTACTCCACTGCCACAAATGGCGATCCCTTTTTCGATTTCTTTTGAGGATACAGCCTTTGCAAGCGGTATTACAAGATCGGGATAGTCGTCCAGATCATTTTGCTCGAATGCACCAAAATCGATCACCTCATACTTCAAAGAAACAAGATATGGGTGAATAATTTGCTTTAATTCAAAACCACCATGATCGGCTGCGATTCCAATTTTCATGTGCAGGTTGTTTTGATGATAAATTTTGGGCAAAGAAAACGCTTTGCGATGACAACTTCATACCCGGATAACCATGGGATCATTAAAATAATAAAATAGCGGCCATCTGCCTGAGGCATGCAAAGCCAACACATTTTTTGCCAGCAGTAATAAGATTAGCACGAGTCGAAATAATACTATTGAATATCTCCTTGCAGGAATCGACCTTTTCTAATTGGAAGTTTATGAGTCCCCTGTCAGATGACAAATCGGAAGGTGAAGAACTCATAGCAAATTAAACGCATACGCAGCTTTAATCAACCCCGCCGTATTTTTTACATGAAGTTTATTCAACAGATTCTGACGGTGGGTATCAACCGTACGTTTGCTGATAAACAAACCTTTTGCTATTTCGTCATTGGTCATCTCGAGGGCAATCATTTTTAAAACTTCCAGTTCTCTTTTGGTTAACCGGTTTTTATATGCCTGTATGGGTTTATCTGTATTTTTTGCCGAATCGATCAGCTTCAGTGCCACCTCATTTGAATAGTATGAACTACCTGCAAGCACGGCTTCAATGGCATGTATCAGTTGTGCAGGCTCTATGTTCTTCAGAATATATCCATTGGCGCCCTCATTCACCATGCTTTTTATATAAGACAACTCATCGTAATTGGACAAGGCCAATACCTTTATATCTTTTTTGTATAAACGTATCTTTTTCAGCGTTTCGGTACCACTTATGCCGGGTAATTGAAAATCGAGCAAAACGATATCGAAGTTTTTTTTCAATATTTTCTGCACGCCGGATTCTCCATTCTCTGCCTCGTCAATCTCGAACCGAAGAAAATTTTTTCTTGATTCAAGCATCACCCTGATCCCATCCCTGACCATTTGGTGATCGTCAATGATTAAAAGCCGTATGACCTTTATTGAAGTCTCCATACTCATTACTTATTTTCCATTGGTATAGAAATTTCATACCGGGTACCCTTGCCTGGCTGGCTGATGATATCAACCTCTCCATTGTAAGGCCGGATTCTTGACCGTACATTGTTGAGCCCCATGCCATGGCTACGCAGGGTAGTTGCGTTAAATCCTATGCCATTATCGCGTAAAGTGATCAATACTATATTTTTTTTGTACCTAAAGTCTATCTGCAAAGTATCGGCCTTACTATGCTTCAATGCATTGTTGATAAACTCCTGTATAATCCTGAAAAGTGCAAATTCCTGCGGTAGGGGCATCCGCGGAAAATCCCGTGACTCCTTCATTACAATTTTCATGTTACCGAACAACTCGTTCTTGGAGCATAATTCTTCCACAGCCTTCACCAAGCCAAAAAATTCCAGGCTTTTTGGCATGATGTTGAAACAGATATTCCGCATATCCGCCTGCACATCTACCAATGCAGCATTTGCTTTTAGCAAGATCGATTTCTGGCCTGGATCCTCTACGGAATCAGCCGATGTTCCTATATAAAATTTTACAGCGGACAACTGCTGGCCTATGCTGTCATGAATATCCTTTGCAAAGCGGATCCTCTCCTTCTCTTCCGTTTCGATAATGGCTTTAAGTACAATGTTGTGGGTTTTCTTCTGGATAGAAATATCTTTCGCCGTCAGCAATATCCCTTTCATATTATTTTCTTCCATGAGAAAGGAAGCAGAGATTAGAACGGGAATGTTGTTTTTATTTTTGGCTTTAAATACCGTTTCATAGTTCGCCGTCCGGGAGGCACGTATGTCCTTTAAAATTTTGTTGAGCCACCCCGGCGGTGCTTTATCGAGTAAATAATGCATGGGTTTCCCTTTGAGAAAAGGCAGGCTGTACTTTAGATGATTGGTAACCGAGATATTGATATTTCCTATCATACCCTGGTTGTCCAGCACAAAAACCATATCTGATACAGAATTGAAAATATTATTGAAATAATCTCTTGAAATGGTTTTGTCTTTGAGTTCCTCTCCCAGCATATTTACTCCTAAAATAAAAGCATCCACCTCATCCATGCGGGACGAAATGGGCAGTTTTTTATTAAAATTCCCCAGGGAATATTCGCTCAACAGCCGGTTTATTTTTCTGAAACGGTTATCCATAATCAATTTTTCCTGTATTTCTGAAGCCACTTTAAGGAATCTTCCTTTTTAGAAAATATCCGGGCAGGTATCTTTGGTTTGGTTACAGATAAAAAGAAGTTACCCAAAAAAGAACCAAAGGGAGAATCTAAAACAATAGCCGCAGCAATAATTCCCCGTATGCCATCGTTGGAGGAGAGATAATCCCTTGCCTTTTTGTTCATGCTTACCACGCCCTGGTTGTATACCATAACCAATATTGGTGTCTGATTGGTAAAATCGAGTCTTGCCTTCACAATTTCTTTGGCCATGTCAAGACTGATCTTTAAGCCTTTCTTATAGGTAGCAATCAGGAGATCATCCTGCAATTCATAATGCACATACTGTGTATCAAGAACTTTAACCATCGTGTCGGAATCTAACGGGTAAGTATAAAAACTTAAGAAGAACAGTTAAACCGGGTTAATAAAAATCAGTCTTTTACTTGTCTTATATCCAGAGGATAAAGATAAAGTTTGTATCAATCTATTACAACAGCAATTACGATGAAGTCAGGCAATGTAGTTACCGAAACAATTGATCAGATCATATCAGATGGAGCAAAAAGAGGAATTCTTCATTTGTATACTGAAGACAATTCTTTGCATGGCAATTATCTTTTGCTGAAGGGAAAAGAAGTAGTAAACTTTGGTTCATGCAGCTACCTGGGTCTTGAATTTGATCCCCGGCTGAAAGAGGCGTCGAAAGCCGCGATAGACAATTACGGAACACAGTTTTCTGAATCCCGCGCGTATGTGTCTATTAAACTTTATAAGGAGTTAGAAGAACTGTTTTACAAGTTATTCGAAGCGCCCTGTGTGATTACCCCGACAACCACTCTTGGACATGTTGCCAATATCCCGGTTTTAATGTCATCCGGCGATGCGATCATTACAGATCAACAGGTGCACAACTCCGTAACGACAGCCGTTAAGCTATTGTCCGCGACCAGAAACCATGTAGAGGTATTGCGTCACAACCGGATGGATATGCTGGAAGACCGGATCAAATTGCTTCGAAGCAAACACGAAAAGATCTGGTACCTCGCCGATGGCATTTATTCTATGTTTGGCGATACGGCTCCTATGGATGAACTCTATGAGCTGCTTGACCAATACCCGCAATTTTATTTATATGTAGATGATGCCCACGGCATGAGCATTCAAGGTAAGAACGGCCGCGGTTCTGTGTTGGATAAACGCCGGTTTCACCCAAAAATGGTTCTTGCTACTTCCCTGGCAAAAGGCTTTGCCACCGGCGGGGCAGTGATGTTGTATCCCAATAAAGAAATGGCCAGAAAAGTGAGAACCTGCGGCGGCCCCTTGATTACTTCGGGCCCTCTGCAGCCTGCTCAATTGGGAGCTGCTGTAGCTGCAGCTACGATTCACCTAACTAATGAAATATACAGCCTGCAGGATGAACTTCATGAGCGGATAAAGTTCACCAACCTCATGCTTAAAAAATACCATCTTCCTGTGATTGCGGAAAATAATGCCGCAATCTTCTTCGTGGGGGTGCACCTGCCTAAAGTAGGATACAATATGGTCCGTCGCATGCTGGAAGCAGGATACTACGTTAACCTTGGCATTTTTCCTGCGGTCCCCATGAAGAACACAGGAATCCGTTTTACCATTACCCGGCTCCATACTTTTTCGCAGATAGAACAGATGATCCATACAATGGCCGAAGAGTTTCCCAAAGCTTTGAAAGAAGAGGGTGTTTCTTACGAAGATATTTACAGGGCCTTCAAACTGCCAGTGCCGGAGGAACGTTTGCTCGATCAGAAAGTAAGTTCTGTGATCAGCCAGGCTTTGTCATTAAAGGCTTTTCATTATAAAAGTATCCAGGACATTAATAAGAATGAGTGGGATGCGTTTTTTAAAAATAAAGGAACATTCGACTGGGGGGGTATGGAACTGCTGGAGAACAGTTTTCAAAACAATGAGCTGCCTGAAAACAACTGGCAATTTGATTATGTTATCATAAAGGAAATTAAAACAGGAAGACCGGTTGTGGCCAGTTTTTTTACCACCGCCTTGTGGAAAGACGACATGCTTTCACCGGCCGATGTTTCAGAAAAAATAGAGATCAAACGGATATCCGATCCTTACTACTATACCTCAAGAGTTATCTGCGCCGGTTCTCTTTTAACCGAAGGCGAACACCTGTATATTGATAAGTCATCTCCATTCTGGAAAGATGCCATGCAATTGCTTTTCGATAAAATCAAAGGACTGCAGGAAGACTACAAGACCAATAGTATCGTATTGCGCGATTTCCATCAGATTGATGATGACTTTGAAAGTTTCCTGATCGACAATGGTTTTTTTAAGACTTCCATGCCGGATAACAATGTTGTACCTAATGTGAACTGGCGTAACCCGGAAGAGTTTTACGGATCTCTATCGAAAAAGGAACGAATGCATTTGAGAAAAGATGTGAGAAGATATGAAGAAAAATACGAAGTGACTGTTGCGCAGCATCCCACAGAAAAAGACATAGACCAATGGTATGCGTTATACCAAAACGTCAAGAACAACAGTTTTGAACTAAATACATTCACCCTACCGAGGAAGCTTTTTTCGAATATAGTGAACGATCCCTCCTGGGAAACGCTGGTATTAAAATTAACCCCCGAAACAGGTGGTGTAAAAACAGTCGGAGTTGTATTCAGCCATGTTTCCGGGGAGAATTATATACCCATGCTCATCGGACTTGATTATACATATAATGCAGAATACAGAGTTTACAGGCAGGCATTGTATCAACTGGTCATGCGTGCCGGAATTCTTGGTAAGAAAAAAGTCTTTCTAGGTTTCTCAGCCCCTGTTGAAAAGAAAAAAGTGGGAGCCGTATTATATCCTACCCATGCATTTATGCAGATCAACGATAGCTATCACGCGGAAACGCTGGCTGTCATGAATGTAGAGAGTTCCTTGAATAAATAACCTGCTTGGAAGAACCGGTTTCATTATCTGCTTAACACCTAAAAATCACAAATGAATTTTTTCATCATTACTTAAGCTGATTCAATGAAATTGACCAGAGGCGAATTCTGCCAATTCAACCCCACAACACGTCTCCAATTACTTAGAGAATTTGGCAAGAATATTCTGGAAAAAAAAATAAGGATGAGATTGATTTCCATTTACAAGATCTCCGATTTTTATGTCGAGGTGTACACCAATCTGAACAATCATCAACTCGAAAAAGTGGAGCCGGTAAGAAATATTCGTATTCTCGAGGCGTTTAGTAACACCTGAGTTTAAAATCAGTTTAAAGACGTAGGCATTACAAGCCTTTATACGCATCTTATAAAGCTACTGTATGCTTAATTTTACAGGCAGTTAACCTTTTCCGTGGAATAAAATAAAGCGTAATCTTAATTTTTCAGGTAAGATTATTGGTCATGGAAAACCCGTTTTTTTTGTGCTTACGTTTGAACCACAGCGATGATTATGTTAGATTTACGTATAGATCGGATAAATTGGTAATGTGTATTCAATAACTATTTTTCTGATCTATACGATTCGCTGCTGTCTCTGATAAAGACCCGTCAAAAAAACATAAGATCAATATCCTCTTTTTGCGGATCCAGGTCGCAGCTTCATTTATGTAAGTCATTACCTAACCATTTCTATTTCTTCTGTACAGGCTGATGTTGAATGAGTTCTTCAATCTCCTTCCTGACTTTTTCAAAAGGCATTTTCTCTACCAGGTATGCATGATTGCCGCTTTCATTTTGCCATGTATTACTCCCATCCGCGGCAACGACCATTTTACCCTTTTTCAGGGTATAATAAGGTTCGTAACCCCTGGCGGCAATCAGTACTGCCGTTTCATCCCAGCTCATTCGTCCGGCACTGTCTTGCTTTGATTTTGGAATAGAAATCCGGAAAACATCTTTCACCGGGCTATTTATAATTTTCTTATTCGCAACAAGTGGCAAACCTACCTTGATTTTCATGCCTATTTCAAACCCACTTAATATAACCGGGGTTGGCCATTGCGAAAACACAACCTGCGAAGCTGCAGCATCCTTTTCTACATTAAATTCCTTACCAGAGGGAAATTTACCAGCCATGCTGATCAATTGATTCACTTTTATTTGCACCAATTCTTTTCCACTCAAAGAGGAATACTGATCCGGAGCCGATTGTATAAGATCAGCCAGATTGGTAAAAAACCCCACAGTGATGATCGTTACACTTTTATCTGGTTGGCTTGACAAAATTTTACGATACAACTCACTGGCCTCCATCACCTCCTGGTTGCTTTTTATCTGATGCGGGTAATTGGCCAGCAAAGTATCACTCCAATGTTGCTCATCCCTGATATTCAAACCATTTTTCCGTGGCACCCCGATGGGTAATTCAGGCCGGTTGAAATACGTATTTAGAACACTGAATACGCCTGCCACGCCTGCGTACCTGGTACTGGCTATCGTTGCCAATATATTAATATCACCACGATCGGCAAAAGCATGCAACATGGCAATCGCACCAACATCATCATAATCCGGTCCCATATCACTATCGAAAATAACTGCTTGCGCCTTGTCTTTTTTTTGAGCAACCGCACAAACTGTTATGAAAATAAAACAGCAGATCACTAAAATTTTTGTCTTCATAATAATATTTTGGTGTGATACTGTAATAAGTTAATACCATAACTGCCAATAAAATATCGATTCCCGGAAAATTCTTAAATTTTCTACAACCTCACCGAAAAAAATATATACGATATATCGTTCAGGCCTGTTTTTATATCGATCATACAATGCTTTGTAAAAAATAAAAGATACTATTTTTCATCTAACTTTTCTTTCAACTGGGAACCGGAAGGCAAATGCTGGGGAGTAGTTGTAGGACCATAAACCACAATCCTGCCATTTGCCACTTTCATGCGGTCGATAAAAACAACCCTTTCGTCGCCCGTGGCAGCTGTTCGCCCATGATATACGCAAAACATTTCTTTTCCATTCGGAGAATAGGCTATACTGTTATGACCTGTTCCTGTAACGGTACCACCTTTCGTCGTGTTTTGGAGAGATACGTTAATTCAAGTGACGAATCATTCAGTTGCCTGGCATTCCACACAACAGCCTGGCATCCTTTTTTTTCTCCATGAAATTGATACGCATGTTAATAAATTAGGAATAATGATTGTCCGAAAAATATATCCTTTAGAAAAAAATTTAAATGTCACTTCATTACTATTAAACAGCACCTATTTTATTCCATTCAATTTTTTGATAAGATTAATCTCATCTTCCCGATAAGGCGAACCGTCGCGTTTAAAAATATCATGAAACCATTCAATGGGTTGACTGGCATCAGGAAGTGGTGTATCCCATGCATAGATCGTATTGGTCTTTCCTTCTACAAATCCCCAATTGATCGCGCCCACATTTTTTTCTTTTAAAAGAGGAAGAATGGTTGAAAACCGGCTATTGCGGGTACGTGCCATATACTCGGTACAAATCAGTGGCTTGCCGCTGGCTTTGAGCAATTCAATAACACGCCGGTGCTGAGGAGTTTCATCATAATTATGATAGGTGATTATATCTGAATTATTAAATTGATAAGCATTGAGCTTCTCAAAATCCCAGGCCCATAAGCCAACACTAAGCGGCTGATCCGGATTTACAGCTCTGGCCCATTGAAATACTTTAGTTACTAAATTATAAGAAGAGTCTTTTTTGCCGTTATTTCCTGGTTCATTGTATAAATCCCACAGTAAAATCCGTTTGTCTTTACCAAATGTTGTCAGTACATCGGTTACATATTTTTCCAATGCAGGAAACCCGGCGCTGTCATATGATTCTCTTTGTCCGGGATCCTGCATCCAGCCGGAATTATGAATGCCGGGTTTTGGCGCAGGTTGTAAGCCTCGCTTTGGATCCTTGTTCCAGCAATCGTCGAAAAAAACAAACATTGTTTTTATACCATGCTTATCCGACACAGCGAGATAATCATTCATGCGCTTTTTAAAACCTTCGGGATCTGCTCCCCAGGCAATATGATGCAGAAAAACCCGCATGGTATTAAAGCCTATCCCTTTTGCCCATCCCAGCTCCTTATCGATCGTAGCAGGATCGAAAGTCTCAGCCTGCCACATTTCTAATTGATTGATGGCATTGGCCGGAATATAATTGGCTCCTGTAATCCATTGATGTTCTTTGTACCAGGCATTTGCTTTCTCTGCAGACCATACTGTTGATGGCATGGGCACATTGGGAATTACTGGTTTTTTTGACTTTTGTGCCAGCAGTGATGTAAAAGAAAAAATCAGTAATAAAAATCCTGAAAATTGTAACCTGATGTTCATGTTCATTTGTTTATTGATATGTTTACTTCTCTATAAATATTCTGACCAACTACCAGACCTCAACCCCAACAGCCCTCCATTCTTACTCGTTCACGAAAGAGGTTTATCGAGTAACCTTCATTTTACAACCGGGAAAGCAACGATCCGCAGTTTTGTGCATCCATACGGAATCAGTGTGAGCTCTTCCAGCGTTTCTTCTGTTTTGCCCATATACAATCCATCCCGTGCGGTGATGGGGTTGTGGTATTACATCTTGCACTATCTTCCAGTCCGGAATTTTCCTGGCCCATGCTTTTAGTTCAATCGGCGCATGTGCTGCATTCCACACAAAGTTTTCCGTTACTTGTTTTACTTCTTTTACCTGCATTGCTTTGGAAGAATGTTTTACCATCGAGTCGGTTAATCCATAATTCCAGTTGCTGTTGGTTAGCCATTTGAAAATATTGTTTGTTGTTACAATCATCTGTTGTTTTTGCATGCAGTGCATTAAACGTCATGCGCTCGAGGGCTGCCATGAACGATAAATTCAACAATAACGTTTGGCATTTATAAAACCGTAGGATTTAATGGAGAGGCTGCCAATGTTCCGGGTTGTAATCCGCCCAGCCATCTTTGACGGTCGTTTTCCTGGTGTTCATTTTGAGGAGTGGTTACAGAAGCGCCATCCGCAAAATAAATAATTGTTATCACTTCCCTGGTTATACCCGACGCATTGCCCGGGGCAGAATGCAAAGTCCAGCCGTAGTGCCAGGTAGCATCCCCCCCCTGTAAGGAAAGCGGCCTGCTTATCGGAAACCCTTTCTTTTCGATGTGATCTTCCAGTTTTTTTTCAGATTCATCGGAGATGGCAATGTTTTCAACAAAACCCGAAGTATGAGATCCGGAAGCAAATGTCAGCATGCCCATTTCTTCATTGATATCAATCAGGGGCATCCACATGGTGATCGTTTTATCGGTATCCAATGGCCAGTAATATTGATCCTGGTGCCAGGGCGTGAAACCACCGCCGGGTTCCTTATACAATGCCTGATCGTGATAGATGCGAACACGATCAACACCCAATAAATCCGCAGCCATTTTTGCAAAACGCTTAGCCAACGTAAATTTTTTCACACCTTCATCGACCTCCCATAAATTCATGATTTGCAAAAACGCTTTTCCATAGGTATCCCTTTCTTCTAATGAACGCTTTTCTGTATTATACTTATAAGCTGCAGCATTAATCACATCGCGGTACGCTTTCACTTCATCCCGGTACAAAGCATTGCGGGTAATGGTATGGCCATTTGCCTGGAACTCCTTTATTTGCGTTTCATCAATGTTTACTGTATTGTCTAATGAGGGTAGTTGAAGTGTGTTCATAGCTGAAATTTTTAGAAAGATTTTTCGGACAAAGGATTTCAAAGAAATGAACATAACTGACTATTATGAAAATTCCCGGCAATCCTAATACAATTTAAACATTCTTTACCGTCTTCCTATCACTGGAATTGTGGAATACGCAAGCTGGTAGAGCCATAGGGAATCAGCGTTATTTCTGCCAGTTCCTTTTCTGTTTTCAGGCCATACGTAATGCTAGGGAATGGGGCCTGACATTTCATTGTATATTCTCCACGAAGGTATCCGCTTTGCTTTAGTTTTGATTTCAACCGGAGCATTCTCCGGATTCCAGGGATAAACAGCAACCGGGCCTTTCATTTCGACTTTAAAAGCTTCTTCCAGTTTCTCCGCAGGCGTTTCTATCAGCCCATAATTCCAGGCACTTTTTGGAAATATTTCATAATAGGTATCACCAAATTCAATGCGATCTTTTTCATTGTTTACTTTTTTCCATTCTTCGGTAATTTTTAGTGCATAGGTAATTGGCCCGCGTTCCACAGCCACTGAATTCTCGTACCAGATCGTTTTAAAAACGTGCATGGGCAGTTGCAGTTCCACTACATCCCCCGATTTCCATTCCCGGTTAATCACCGCAATGGTTCCTCCCTTTTTTTGCTGATGCACCGCACCATTAATTTTAACAACCTCGTTTTTACACCATTCCCGAACGCGGAGGTGAAATGGAAACGAGACCGCCTGGCCGGTAACCGGCAGCAGGCTTTCCAGTGTAAACATCAATTCTACTGCCGTACACAATTCGGATTCCTGTGTAGGATTATGCCATGCCGGGCCTCATCTCCTCCATATAAACCATGTGCAAGTCCGTTGTATTTAGTTATGTCGGCAAATCTTTTATTTGTAGCATCCTGGTATTTTTTTTCGGGGTGATGCTGGTAATAAATGACCGGATCCTTCATGCCCTGGGGCAAGATTCATGCAATGTATAGTGCCTGTTTTTGAAAGCATACCGCTACTTAAATTGCCTTTGTAAAATCAAAGGTTTGGTTGTGAACAAGATCCCCTAATTCAAGGTGGCCAAAACATATTGAAAGCAATTAATATTCAGCCATGGGCAAGGACTCATCTTTCTCCAATACCACTTGCTTATACCCTCCGCGTGTTTTAAAATAAAACATCAAGCCAAGATAAGAGACCAACATAATCACCGGAAAAATTACAACGGTTCTTAATGCATTTTTTTTCGCCTCATTCTGAACGCCATCGATCGTTTGTACGACCTCGGGAGAAGCGTTTACCAGTTTAGATGCGTCCAGCGCTTTGTACGATCCAAAAAGACCGGTTTTTTCCTGGGTGATATAAGTGGAATGAAGTGCCGTATTATTTTGTTGATCATAAGCTGCCAGATTTTTGTCCAGTTGCTTATCCTGCACAAAACCCAGAATCACCGCGCCAATGACTCCCACACCCATCATTCCAACAGCCCCGGTGAAATTTAACGCCAATGCGCCGCCTTTTGGAAATTGTTCGGAAACAACGCCGAGCATGGTTGGCCAGAAAAAAGTTTTACCCAAGGCATACACGGTAGCCGCTATAATGATAACAAAACCGGAAGAGTAGGAAAGAAACAATAGCCCGAGAGCCGCAATAAAAGAACTCGCGGCTAATAAACCCAACGGAGAAAGCTTGTGTACAACGGGGCCAGCATAAAAGCGTAAAATAGCCATGATAAGGGAGGTATAAATCAATACCCAACCACCCTGAAGACCTACTTTTTGCATCGCTGGTGTCATCAGGTCCGTGATCCAGCTATCGGTACCCAATTCAGTTGTAGCCAAAGGAATCATGAGGAGCAAAAGAAAAATGAATAGCGGTTGTCCCAGGGAACGAACAAAATAGCCAAATATTCCTACTACTACGAAGGTAATCACAACACTGACCCAGGTGCTCCAACCAAACAAACTACCCAATTGAAAAGCGCATAGGGCTGCAATAATCAATGTGCCCAAAATACCGACTTCTTTCAGCATATCCAGGTAAGAGACGCCTGCCTTTACCCTTTCATTCACCGGGAATTTTTCTTTTATAATAATCCAACCATAAATAATTGTCGGTAATAGTATAAATCCAATAATTACTTCCCATGGAAACTTTTGATCGATCATAAAAATTCCTAACAAACCGCCGATTACCAATCCCGCCGGCCATCCCGCATGCAGAATATTCAGCCATTTGGTTTTTTCCTTTGGGAACATAGTAGCTACAACCGGATTGATTACGGCTTCTGCGGCACCATTCCCCAATGCAAATAAAAAGGTGCCCAAATAAAGCATCCAGTAACCATCGGCCATGATTGTAATGATAGCAGATGAAACATGACAGATAAATGCGAACACCATCGATTTTTTATAGCCAATCTTATCAATGATTAAACTAAAGAAAACAATACTGATGCCGAACGGCCAAAAGCCTACACCAAAAATTTCGCCTTGCTGTGTTTTACTCAGTCCGAACTGAATACCCCAGTCGGCCATGATAAAAGCACGAAACACAAATCCAAATGCAGTGGCGATCAATACGATGAAGCAGCCCCAAAACAATCGCATCCGGGAATGGGCGGCCTTATCATTTCCATTGTCAGGGTTTGCTTTTGTTACAATCATGTTTAAAGTTGAAATAAATTATAGAAGATGTTTAGAGATTTATACCCTTTTCATAGCCGTTGCTATTTTTAAAAAAAATCATTATAAAACTGAAGCCCTTCTCTCGCCAATTCATCAGAACTGTTAGCAAGAGGTCGCCAGATGGATGCAGCCCGTGCTATTTCTTCCGACACTTCTCCAAAGGTTTCAATAACGATTGCTCCGTCATACCCGATATCAGTAAGCGCTCCTTTGATCCCCACCCAATCAACATTGCCGGTCCCGGGAGTGCCTCTATCACTTTCATTACCTTGTATATGGCATAGTAATTCCTTGCCAACGTTTCTTATGGTATTGGCAATATTCTTTTCTTCTATGTTATTGTGAAAAGTATCTAACTGGATTTTGATATTAGGGCTCGATGCTTCTTTCACTAATGAAAGGGCCTGATCGGCCGTATTCACCATATCGGTTTCAAATCGGTTGAGCGGTTCCAGGCCAACAGTAATTCCACAATCACCAGCGACTTTTCCTATTTTAATCAGGTTTTCAACGCACCAGGCTCTTTCCCTCTTTTTTTGATCTTCGGAGATAAATCTTGTTTTGCCTACAGCCGAATAAACCGGCCCACCAAAAATAGGGCTTCCCATATCCTGCGCAATTTTTATACAATCAACAATGTATTGAAATCCATTTTCCCGAATGGCAGGATCTTCATGAGAGATATCTCTATCCCGGCCGAAAGCACCGCTGATGGTTACCTGTAAACCGGTTTCTTTGATAAGCTCTTTTAATTTTGGCCAATCAATCAGATCTTTCTGTTCGACTGCAATTTCTATAATATCAAAGCCCATTTCCTTCACCTTATAAACAAGGTCAAAGGAAGCTGTTCTGAACGGAGAAGTCCATAAAAATGTACTAACACCAAACTTCATGAAAAATAATTAGGTGGTAAGTATAAGATATTGAAGTGAATGTAAATCATTCTTCATTCACTACCATACAAGGTTATTTTTAAACCGATTGCCTATTCGAAATCCGGAACGTTGACGCGCTTTCCATTATTCATGGCCGATTCATGCGCACAAATGCCGGCACAGGTATAGTTGGCAGCAACATCGGCATCCACCGCAGAATTGCGCCCTTCAATAATAGCTGCTAAAAATTCCTGCACCAGGTGCGGATGCGATCCACCGTGACCAGCTCCCTGCAGAAACGAAACGTGATTCGGATCATCAATTTTTTCTCTTTTTGTAAAATGAGCGATCTCCGGAATAAGCATGGCATCTGTATCGGGCACATCAATTCTTTTTGCATTTTCTCCACCGTCGAATATGATATGACTTTCATCCTGTAATTGTTCCCACTCGAAAGACATCTTTGTACCGTATACATCATAGCTTTCTCTATACTGCCGTACTACATCAAACAAAGACCGTGTTGCTTCAGCAATCACATCGGAATTCTTTAAGGTGAATGTGGCTGTTTCCACGGCAAAAGGAGAACCATATCTTTTTGCCAGGTCTTCGCCCAATCTTCCGGAACCATGGCACACTACTGTTTCTGCCTTTGTGTTGTTGATGCGCAACAAAGGAGAAATAGCATGCGTACCATTTAGCATCGGTGGAAAACCTTTCCAGTATTCGCCCCAGCCTTCCATGCTCATATCCTGGATATGTGATCCCCTGACAAACTGTATACGACCCAGCTCGCCGGTTTCAGCGAGTTTCAAACCGTATAAAAATTCGCGTGTGTATAAGGCCGTTTCCATCATCATGTACACTTTATTGGCCTTTCGCTTTGCTTCTACAATGGCCTTGCAGTCTTCTACGGTCATAGCCATGGGTATTGTGCAAGCGGTATGTTTGTTCGCATTGAGAGAAGCCAGCGTCATTTTTGCATGTTCAGGTACGGGGGTTACAATATGAATGGCATCCACATCGGTTCTGCCGGGAACTTCGTCAAAATTTGTGAAACAAAGATTTTTATCCAGTTTAAATTTTGCCGCGAGTTCATCAATCGTATTCTGATTCCGGGTACAAATACCGACCGCTTTAATATTTGGATGACGCTGATAGATCGGAATGAATTCTTTTCCAAATCCCATCCCTACAATAATGACAGTAATTTTTTTGTCGCTCATAAGTTCATTGATTTATTAGTATGGTTGATGTTTGCCTCACCCCACCCTTTCCGAAGGAGAGGGGGCTTTGAATCCTACTTATTTTATTTTTCTGAAACCCATTTGACTGCATTGCGTAAAATCATTTGGTATTCCGGCAACTCGTGAGAGGCAGCATCGTGCCCCAATGCAATGCCTACCATTCGGGCTTTGGGATGTTTTACAATGAATACAGATGGATAGACCTTATCGGACCCTGCCACACTATTATTTGCCAAAATTTCTATGCCCGGCCCGGAGGAGTCGGCAAGATAATAATACCTTTCATCTTTTATAGTAAATCGTTGCGGCAGTCCTTTTGTAACAGGATGGTTGGTATTGACCACATCTACCTGGAAATCGCCATAACGGTCATGTCCCCGTGACCCACCGCTTACCAGTTGCAGATTGTATTCCGGCCAGTCTTTCCAGTTGTACCATAGGGCAGGATGTCCCATAATGATACCCTTGCCGGCATTTACAAAATCAAAGATTGCCTGCCTGACTTTTATATCTTTTATCGGCTGGTTATTACTTAAATAAAGCACATCTGTATTTGGCAAATAATAGCCGATCGAGTCGGTATTGCCCGTATAGGTTACACTTGCCAGTCCATCCCTGCTTAGTGTTTTTGAATCTTCTATATTAAACCATCGATTGAAATCATGCGAAGAACCGCCACCGACAATTAAAACCCGTACATTTTTATTTGCTGAACCGGTTGATTTAACTCCGGAACAGGCTTCCAATAAGCCAATAAATACTACGGCAACCGGGAAGTAAAATGTCCTCGGCAAATTTAGAAAAGCAATCCATTTTATTTTCATAATGATTCATTCAAATAAGATTACCGATAACAATTTACGCCTACTTCACCACTCTCATGATTCCGTTCATGATGCGCCAATGACCCGGGAAGGTACACACGAATGGATAATCACCCGGTTGAGAGGGCGCAGTAAACTGAAGGGTTACTTCTTCATCTACGTTTAACAACCTGGTGAAAAATAGTACTTCAGGCATTTTTGGAACATACTGTTTTGCTGCAGCATTGGGATCCTGCAACATGGCATCCGCAGCAGCACCAACTTTTTCCATCGAACCTTTTTGAACAATGACAAGGTTGTGCTGCATATTATCGGGGTTGATAAAATTGATGATTACTTTTTGACCGGCTTTTACCGTTAATAGTTTTTTATCATACTTCATTACATTTTCAACCACCCGTAGAGTTATCGAGAGGGGCTTGAGTGAAGGGGGTTTCGCAGTTTTTGGATTTGCCGGCGATTTTGTATTGCTGTTCGAGGCCATGTAGCTGCCAGGCTTTTTTAATTCGAGGCTGGCCTTTTCCACACTGCCCTCTAATCGAAAATTACCCTGATAGTCGCCCAATTTATTGTCGTTATCAACGTCCTGCCCAATGCGCAACGTGGAGACCAGCGGCTGCATAAATAAAGAAGGCGCTTTGCCTTTTGCTACCCGTTTGCCATCAACTTCCAACCGCATTTCGCCTTTATCAATGATGTGGCCCACAAAAGAAAAACTGTCCGGAACGGAAGCGGAAGAGGTAGCCATATACATCTTTCCATTTTGTTTCACTGCCATCGTCAACCTGCCATCCTGAATATAAAAACCATAGCCTCCTTCTTTACCACCCTGCCCCAAAATAAAACCCTGGAGTTTTTGCCTGCCTTTGGAAACCGTGCCTTTTATAATTATTTCTTTGCCGGCTACATCAGGCGGAAAAGATAAGTTTCCCCTTCTTGGCAGGTTGTACACTTCCTGGTTTAAAGCATCGGATACTCTTTTATTCAAACTGCTGTGGGTAGACGTTGCGACGTTGGCTTTGGCCATGGCTTCCTTAAAACCATTTTGGTGGGTAATGGCAGCTCCCAATAATGCTTTTGAAATCCATTCGTCCTGGCCGTTTTCAGGTTGGAGCGTCGCTTCATAAATCAAAGCACCCAACGCTGTCGATGATGGCAAAGCAGCCATCGTCAGTATAACGTTCATGCGGGTGTTCAAATCAGGATCATTGATCAAATTGTTTTTTTGCAGAATATCTATCGTTTGTTTGTTTTTAGGCAATACTGCTACCGCAGCTTTTCTTATACCTGGCACTTTACTGGACAAGGCATTGATCACCACCTGCGTTGCTTCTGCATTTGTTTCATTTAAAATGCCAAAACCATGCAGGGTCCACAATGCATGTACTGCCGGACTCGCCAGTCCGATTTCATCTGTTTTTTGTTCGTTGATAATTTTGAATAAACCCGTGATCGCAGCCGGATCCTTTGCTTCAACCAGGAGCCTTTGTGCAGTCATTCGCCAAAACATATTGTCATTTTCTAAAGCAGCCAATAAACCCGGTGTATCGTCTTTTTTTAATTGAAGAGGAGTATAAGCCTTTGCGTTTTTGTACACGATCCGGTAAATGCGTCCGTAGTCAATATCACGTAAGGGGCTGATGAATGCATTACCCTGGCCCAGTGGCTGATCTTTGAAAGGCAAAACCATTTCCGATGGAGCCTGTGCCGGAACAAACACATTGTGTTGTATGATAAAATTGTACCAATCGGAAACCCATACCGCTCCATCCGGCCCCACTTCAGCATGTACCGGGCCCACCCATTCATCGGAACTTGCTAAGAAATTCCAGCCGTCTTTTTCGATAAATCCGGCTCCTTTCGGTTCTATAATGGCGTTATGCAGTAGCCTTACCGTCGGTTCGCAAATAAAAGCAGAACGATTCCAATATTCTTTTGGAAAGCTTCTGGCGGTATAAAGATGGTGACCCGCGGCTGAAGTAAAACCTCCTACTACATCCACCTGCCTTAAGTTCGGTGTCATTGCATGTACAGCATAATGTCCGTCTATTTTTTGAACGGGCAACACGGCCGATCCTTCCAGTGTTCTTTGTACATATTTGGCTGGCATAGAATAGAAGGCGCTGTGTGTGTTGTTCGCTGTAGAGATGAATACATTATTATCTTCAGACAAACCCAAACCCCAGGTGTTGTTGCTGGTATTTGCCAAAAACTCCATGCCGGTTCCATCGGGGTTTACATGATAAACTCCTGTGCGGAAACTTAAAGTCTTTCCATCATTCGTTGTTCCATTGTAACCCGATCCAACAACACCCCATATTTTATTATCAAAGCCATACAGAAGATTAGAAGGTCCGAAATGCGTATCATTCTTTTCCCAACCGGTCATGATGTTTTCGCGAACATCCGCTTTATCATCCCCGTTGGTATCTTTCAAGAAAATAAAATAAGGGGCCATGGATACAATGACTCCGCCATTGGCAAACACCATACTGGTTGGTATATTCAGGCTATCTGCAAAAATGGTAAACTTATCTGCCTTGCCATCTCCATCGGTGTCTTCGCAAATTTTAATCCGGTCATTGGCGGCGCCATCTGTTTCTAAAAATGTATTGGGATAATCAACCGATTCAACGATCCACAACCGTCCTCTTTCATCCCATGACATTGCGATAGGATTCGTAATATCGGGCTCGGAAGCAAAAACCTGTACCTCAAAATCAACAGGCACCTGAATTAATTTTTTAGACTCCTCCGGGCTTAACGCGGGCTGCACTTTAGAAACCAAATGCCGGATGGCAAAACTGGCAATAGAATCGGGATAGATACTTACATCCGGAATTTTCAGGTTGGTGATTTGTCGTTTTACTTCATCGCCGATAGCCCAAAGAACCCCGTTGCTTACGAGGTTCAAAAAACCTGCATTGGTCCATGTGCTGTCGTTATGTCCATACGCGGTATAGAACACTCTGCCTTTCCCCTGATTGCGTACCCAGGTATAAGGCTCGTGAACTGTGCCTTCCACACGCTCCATTAAAACAGTCATGTCGGGATTTATGCGCTGATGCACGTAGGTTTCATCCCACGAGGTAAATTCAGGAACAGATTCCATCACAGCATGTGGGGTATTTACAATCTTGCCCGTAAAGGAACCAACTCCATGCGATTTGAACTGCCCCCCAATTGTTTTAATATACCAATCGGAATTTTTGAAACAACCACTGGCAGAGTGCAAGGGAATCAGCCCCTTTCCTCCTTCGACAAAACCTTGCAATGCTTTTTCCTGTGAGAGAGACAGGGAATCATGATTACCATAAATAATAAGACCATCATACTTATTTAGGTTGGTATCATTTAAATCCGTCAGTTCATTGGTGTAGGTGAGATTTATTCCTGTTTTAAAAAGTTGAATGGCCATCCATGGCGCATATTTTTCTGCATCGTGGTGTTTGCTGGAATGCCCGAGGAAGAGGACTTCCCCCCTCCTGGCCGGTTGTAATGATGTTAACGCATCTGGTTTTCCTGTAGTATTTTGTGAAGTGAATCCTGAAGTATCCCTGGCGATTTGGCCGGTGATTACTTTCGGGAAACAATTTTGAAAGAAAATTGTAGCAGCACAAAAATACAAAACCCAAAACCTGGCAAATGGAGTTCTTTTCATAAATGGTGTTCAAGTCTGATCGTGTACAATACATCGTCTGAAACAAAATCGTTGGCTATATAGATATCGGGCCAGCCATTCCTGTTGAAAACAGAAATGGAAGCAGCATGTCCCCAGCCTTCTATTAAAATACCTGCTTCCGCAGATACATTCGTAAAGGTTTCATTGCCATTGTTTCGATATAACCGATCGGTATTCAAAGCACTGCCGTCTGTTACTTTTGGCCGGAACCGAATGGGCGTCCTGAGATCGTAAAAGGCGTAGGTGACCTGGTACATATCCAGATCGCCGTCTTTATCATAATCGAAAAAATAACCCTGGGTACTAAAGCCGTTGTCTGTGAGGCCATACGTCCGGGCTGATTCCTTAAAAACAGGAATTCCGTTTTTGCCGGCTCCCTGGTTAATATACAAAAGATTGGTCCGCAGTAATGGGTCTTTACGAAAGGAAGCGGACACATACAGATCCATCCATCCATCTGCGTTGATATCTACCACAGAAATTCCGGTACACCATCTGCCTTCACCGCCAACGCCTGCCGCTTCGGTCTGGTCTTCAAATTTCATGGACCCTTTATTCAAATAAAGTTTGTTGGAGACCATATTCCCCGCGAGGTAAATGTCGGTAAGCCCATCATTGTTGAAATCCCCCATGCCCACACCGCCACCATTGTAAATATTTGCCTGGTTGAGTATGTTTAGCGTGTCGTTTTCAAGAAGGATATTGCTGAAGGAGATATTTGTGTAACTGGAGGGAAGAAGTTTAAAAAGAAACTGGTTGTTTTGGGATCGTCCCAAAAACACAGCAAAAATAAATGTTGAAAATAATGACAGCCTCACAAACAATTTATATAACATCACAGGTGTGAAGAAAAAAATATTTACGCTCATCGACCTATGAATTTAGATCATTTTTTATTCAATTCGTTTATACCTGTGCTTATTGTGCATTTTCATCTGTCTGTAGGCTCCCGTGATGGAATCGGGATGCCGAGAAGTTCGGCCGCACTACTGGGCGTGGTTGCGTGATTTGACCAACAACAGCAGCGTGGGTTGAGAGCCTTACTCAATGCACTATAAGAACAATCTTTCTTCTCTGCAGTTTGTTGGTGACGACACGAGCAAAGGCAGGGTCAGATTCCTTCTCCGCAGTTTGTTGGTGTGTCTCGTCCTGAAATAACCTTACACATTTGGTGAGTAATCCTGTTTTTACTTTACACTGATTTTGGAGTAATCCTGAATTCACTTTACAATACTAATTGATGTCATAAGATTT
>Ga0136634_10000361_pt1 | contig 20979 bp, 21 predicted proteins | sample AntDrymUQ8332106_2_FD_104654 | JGI IMG/M metagenome (GOLD analysis project Ga0136634, IMG submission 104654) | Polar desert sand microbial communities from Dry Valleys, Antarctica - metaG UQ833 (21.06) | ecosystem: Environmental > Terrestrial > Soil > Desert | place: Antarctica: Dry Valley... | reverse complement strand
CGGCGAACTTGTGACTCTGATTGGCGCCAATGGAGCGGGCAAGACAACAACGCTTAAGGCGATTACCGGTACGCAGGCGTGGAGCGGAGAGGTCGACTACATGGGCGTTTCCACGCGGGGGCAGGCATCGTTTCAGCTGCTGTCCAAGGGGCTGGCAATGGTGCCCGAGGGCCGCGGCGTGTTTGCGCGCATGACAGTCACTGAAAACCTGCAGATGGGTGCGTTCGTGCGCAACGACACCGACGGTATTCGGCGCGACATCGATCACATGTTCGGAATCTTTCCGCGGTTGAAGGAACGCGCCAGGCAACTTGCAGGCACGTTGTCCGGAGGAGAGCAGCAGATGTTGGCAATGGCGCGGTCACTAATGAGCCAGCCCAAGCTGCTGCTCCTCGATGAGCCGTCGATGGGTCTGTCGCCCATCATGGTGGAGAAAGTGTTCGAAGTGATTCGTTCAGTGGCCGAGCGTAAGGTGCCAATGCTGCTCGTTGAGCAAAACGCGCGGCTTGCGCTTGAAGCAGCGGATCGAGCGTACGTAATGGAATCCGGGCTGATCACATTGAGTGGCGATGCGAAGTCGCTGCTGAACGATCCGAAGGTTCGGGAGGCTTATCTGGGAGAAGCGGCTTAGGTTGTTTGCCGGCTTGCAGCGCGCAAGCGTTGGGTGCCGCGCCGCTGCCTGAGTCGTAGGTCGCTTCGCGACTACTCTGTGGTACTCGTGGCCGCGGCGGGCCTGTGAACTCGCTGCGCTCAGACAACAGGCCCGAAAGCATCCGCGGCCACTCCGTTCCTCGACGACGCCTAAAGGCAGCGCGCGGCACCCAACGCTTGCGCGAGGATCGTTCCCCTTTCAGGGTGGTAAAGAAAAGAACACCTCATGCGCGACAGTGTCGCGACAGCAGCGGCTGGTGTAGCTGCGTCGCCTTTTGCGTCGTCGTCGAGGAACGGAGCCGGGCGCGAGGCTCTCGGGCCCGTTGTCTGAGCGCAGCGAGTCTACGGGCCCGCGCGGCCGGCGAGTACCGCAGAGCAGTCGCGAAGCGACCGACGACGCAGGCGTCGCAGCTGCGCCAGCCGCTGCTGCTACCCCTCGCCATCTCACGCGTTCCAAAAACATTAACCATCAAACAAAAATCGGCAACGAAGTCGGTGAAAAGTATTGCAGATTTGGCAGCACGTCGGCGAGCTGCGCGTCTGACAATCCCATCCAGCGCGCGAAACTCGCTGCGTACTGATCGACGGACGTGCTCGGAATCAGGCGTCCCTGGCCGGCGTCATCGTCGGTATTGACAGCGACCACCGGGAAGCGCCCATAGATGTCACGACCCCGGACCGCGCCGCCAATCACAAAGTGATGCGAGCCCCAGCCGTGATCCGATCCGTCTCCGTTCGATAGTAGCGACCGCCCAAAGTCGGACGCGGTAAACATCGTGACCTGATTGCGCACGTTGAGCTCCCCAAGTGCGGCGTCGAACGCACTGATGGCGCCCGCCAGTTGCGCAAGCAGCGGCGGATGCGATCCGCTTAGAAACGCATGGTGATCGAAGCCACCGAGGGAGACGAAAAACACCTGGCGCTTGGCGCCCAGGTTGTTGCGCGCGCCGATCAGACGCGCGACCATCTTCAGTTGCGCCGCAAGCGAGCCCTCTGGAAAGGCCGTTTGCAATGGCGCGGTGCCGGCCATTGCGTCGGTCACATCCTGGTTCGCGCTAAGCGCCCGCTGCATCAGGCGCGTGTGATCGTTCTGCAACACGTGCGTGCGCGGATCCGCAATCACCTTGCGAAGCAACTGCGCTGCACTCGCTGAACCTAACAGGTTCGCGTTGCCTAGGGCATTGACCGCAATCGCGCCGCCAGGCCCAACCTGATATTGCGTCGTGGCTTGGCCTGAAGCCCACACTGCATTGCCCGCAACTGAAATGCTGGTGAATGTGGATTTGGCATTTGCACTCGCCAGCACGTCGCCGATGCGCCCGCCCCAACCGTGGATCGCACCCTCCGGCACCGACGCCTGCCACACCGATTGCTGATCGTTATGCGAAAAAAGCTTCGGCGGAAGCGGGACCGAGCGTGCCAGATATTGCGCGCGCGTCACAGGTCGCAGCAGCGGCCCGACGTTGGCGACAATGGCCGCCCGTCCGGCGCTGAACAGCGTTTCAATCGGCTGTAGTTCGGGCGGCAGCGCGAACGGGCGGCCGCCCTGATTCGACAAAGGCACTAACGGCAACAGTGTGGCGCGCGCGCGAGATGGAACGACTCGGTGCGGCACTCACGACGATGGCGCGTCAGCGTGCCGCCTTCGACGAACAGCGCCGTGTGATGCTGATGGGCGTATCGCACGACCTGCGCTCGCCCCTGACGCGGATTCGTGTCGCGGCAGATCTGCTCGATGCGCAGACGCCGCTACGCGAGCTGATCGTGCGCAATGTGGAGCACGCCGACGTCATCATCGAAAGCTTTCTTTCTTATGTGCGCACCGACGCTGAGCACGTGCAGGACACCGTGGATCTCAGCGCCGTTGCCGGCAGCGCCGCGCGACTCGCCGAGCTGCCGCCGGCGCAAATGCATGTCGAGCCAGGCGTTGGAGTGCGTGGTAATGCAACGATGTTGCATCGACTGATCAGCAATCTTCTCGATAATGCCGCCCGCCACGGAGCGCCGCCGGTTTCGCTTTCACTGGCGATCGATCGCCGTACCCGGCAGGCACTTCTTGTCATTGAAGATCACGGACCTGGAATTGCCGATGCACAACGGATGATGCAGCCGTTCGAGCGTGGCGACGCCAGCCGCAGCCAGGGCGGCGCGGGCCTCGGGCTCGCGATTGTGTCGCGCATTGTCGAGCGTCATGGCGGGACGGTGGAAGCTTCAACGGCCGCCAGGGGCGGCACGCGCATCCTGGTTCGACTACCGTTGCCACGCTGAGCACATTGCGATGATTGAAGGTGCTGATTTTTGATCGCAACCGGTTTACGCTCGGGCTTGTCGCGTTCGCTGATTGCGCTCGGGATCAACGCATGGGTTCGTTCGACACACTTTCGGACGTGGAAGCGTGGGCCAGGCAGCATGGTGGCGTCAGCGCTGTCAACGAAGCGCTCGCTCGCGGCACGTTCGGAACAAACCCGCAGTCAATTCGCACCGCAATCCGATACGTCGAGCGCGAAGAGCTCAAGATCGCTCAACGGGTTGACCGCGAGAACCGACGCCAGCGGGCCGCCGACGCCTCTGAAAAATTTGCCCTGCACGCGCAACGCAGCGCGCGGGACGCGGTTGTCAGCCGCTGGATTTCGATCGGTTCCGCATTGGTAGCCGTGCTGGCCGCGATGGCCGCGTGGCTTTACGCCGGGCGCACGCCGCTTTGAGCGCCTGCCAGCGCCGATTAGTGAACTTCGCTAGTTGTTGGACAGCCTCACCGCACGCGTGCTCTGGACTAGAATCACCGAACGGCTGTTTAACCACATGGGATATACATGAACGAAAGTCTGCAAACCACTTCCGGCTACCGCGGCGCGGGGGCCTTGGTCGTAGAGCGCAACCGGGTTCTGCGCAATACCTACTGGCTATTGGCACTGTCAATGATTCCGACGGTGCTGGGGGCATGGATCGGCGTGTCGACAGGCTTCGCACGTGCCATGACGCCCGGCATCAGCCTGATGGTGTTCTTGGTCGGTGCGTTTGGTTTCATGTTCGCAATTGGGAAAACGAAGAGCTCGGCCGCCGGTGTACCGGTGTTGCTGGGTTTTACGTTTTTCATGGGATTGATGCTGTCGCGTCTACTGGGTGCCGTGCTGGGTCTCTCCAACGGGTCGAGCTTGATCATGGTGGCATTCGCCGGAACCGGCGCCGTGTTTTTGGGCATGGCCTCGCTGTCAAGCATCATCAAGCGTGATCTGTCGACGATGGGAAAATGGCTGTTTATCGGCGCCGTAATGCTGTTCGTTGCGATGCTGGCAAACTTTTTCATTCAGTCGAGCGCGTTGATGCTGACGCTAATGGTGCTTGCAATCGGCATCTTCTCGGCCTTCATCTTGTATGACCTGAAGCGCGTGCGTGACGGCGAGGAAACGAACTACATCAGCGCCACTCTGGGCGTCTACCTGAGCCTTTACAACGTTTTCCAGAGCCTGCTTGCGCTGCTCGGCATCTTCGGCGGCAATCGCGACTGAACGTCCGCCTTGCGCAGTGAGCCCACAGGACTCACTGCGCGAGCGCCATCGACAATGCGGTGGCGCCCAGCAGTAATCCCATTACAACGTTAAAAATGCGCAACCGTGCCCCGTGCGATAACCAACCGCGCAGGGCAGCTCCGATTGACGCCCATACAGCAATGCTGGCGGTGGCAGCGATGCCGAATACAACCGCCGCAAGCGCACCGCGTGTCAGCGGAGAATCGCCGGCGAAGAATGCGCCGGCCGTAGCCACCGAAAGCATCCAGGCCTTCGGATTCAGACATTGAAACGCCGCCGATTGCACGAACGTCAACGGTAACTTGAACGGTCCCGATAACTGCGCGAGGCCACTCGTGCTCGATCGGGCCAACATAAACGCAAGCCATATCAGATAGGCCACACCCGCCCATTTCAATACCTGCGCTGCAAACGGAAATGCGAGCACTATTGCAGCAGCTCCCGCCGCGGCAGCCAGCAGCATCGTCGCAAACCCCACCGGCACACCGAGCATGTGCGGGACAACCGCCCGCAAGCCGAAATTGGCGCCCGTGATAGTCGCTATCGTGGTGTTCGGCCCGGGTGTGAACGTACCTGCGAACGCAAACATGACCAGCGCGAGGAGCTGATCACCGCTCATTCGCAGCAGATGTCGTGCGCTGCGCCGGCGCCTCAGACTCGATGCGGCGCACTGAAACTTTGACGTCCATTCCGATGTAGTCAGATGGATTGCCGAACCAGCTTCCAGTCAATGGCGCCGCAAGCTTCGGGTCGCGGGCAAATGCAACGCGAATCAGATTCGTACCTTTGAAAACGGCGTTGGTGGGATCAAATGGCACCCAGCCCGCACCCGGCAAGTACACATCGAGCCACGCATGGGTCGCACCGGCGCCGACCACGCCTTCATTCGCCCCGGTATCAAGCGCGGGGTCATAAAGGTAACCCGACACAAAGCGGCCGGCCATGCCCAGGCGTCGCACGGCCTCCATCATCAGCAAGGCGTAGTCGCGACAGCTGCCCGATCCGCGCGTCAAAGTCTGGTCGGGCGTTTGCGTGCCTTCTTCGTTACGCACCTCGTACTTGAGCCCGCTCTTGATCGCGTCGGCCATCGACATCAGCAACTCTTTGGTGTCGGGGCGCGAGGCGCGCGACAAGTACGGCCGCATCCATTCGTAAAGACGGCCATCGGGGTCTGGATAATGCGGCTCGAGCATCGCGCTCAGGTCAAACCGTTCGTCGGCGCTGTAGTCGAAAGGCCACCGCTGCGCGTGCGGAGCAAGCGGAAGATCCTGCGCGCTGTTCACGCGATGATGTTCGATCTTGAAGTGGCATTCAAGCTTTAACTCGGCCGCGACAGCCTGCGGCGTGACCAGCGTCACAGAATTCGACTGCGTGTCCTGCATCCAGTCAATGCGCGCCGGCACGTTGACGTCGAGGCCTGCTTCTACGACCTGAACATCATGTCCTTCACGCGGCCGAAACATCAGCCGATGCAACCCAAAGCGCACGGGCTTGTGGTAGCGGTATGTGGTGACGTGTTCGACTGCGAGCGAAGTTAACGAACTTGCCAAGGCATCACTCTGGTAATTTTTTGCGACCGCGTTGTAGACATTGCGGGCCGGCTAACCAGCCAGTCCAGCGCGCTCCGGCAGGGAGAACATCAGATTCATATTCTGCACCGCCGCGCCACTCGCGCCCTTGCCGAGGTTATCAAGGCGCGCAATCAGCAACGCCTGCTCGAGACTGTCATTGGCGTACACGAACACTTCGAGTTGATTGGTTCCGTTCAGCGATTCAGGCTCGAGATACGCGCCGTCGCGCAGCGCCGATGTGTCATTCAGCGGCCGGACAGTCACGAACGGTTCGTCCGCGTAGTGTTCCGCGTATGCAGCGTGCAGCGCTTCCCCAGTAACGCGGCCTGGAAACTGACCTGTGTGAAGCGGAACCGATACCAGCATTCCTCGTATGAAATCGCCGACCGACGGAGAAAACACCGGCGCTCGATCGAGCAGACTCATCGTCTGCATCTCGGGTAAATGTTTATGCGAAAGATTGAGGCCGTATAGAACAATCGGCGCCGGGCGACCTTCGGTGCGCCCGTAAGCTTCGATCAAATGGCGTCCGCCACCCGAGTACCCGGACACTGCATTGACGGTAACCAAGGTGCTTGGCGGCAGAATCTCGCGTTCACGCAGCGGGCGCAGCAGCGCGACGGCTCCGGTTGGATAGCACCCGGGGTTCGACACACGCTGTGCAGTCGCAATCGTTGTCCGCTGCGTCTTGGTCATTTCCGGGAAGCCGTAAACCCATCCCGGGGAAACGCGGTGCGCGCTACTGGCGTCGATGAAGCGTGTCGCGCCGTCACCGGCAAGTGTCACGGTTTCTTTTGCGGCGTCGTCCGGCAGGCACAGCACCACCAGGTCCACCGCGTCAATGACATCGCGCTTTGCCGCTGAATTCTTTCGCTCTTCAATCGGCAGACTCACGAGCTCAATGTCATCACGTGCGAGAAGCCGCTCGCGAATCTCGAGCCCGGTGGTTCCGTGCTCGCCGTCAATGAACACTTTCGGTTTGGCCATTAAAAACTCCGTGGGGCGTTGCATGGCTTGCTACGCGTTGACAAGATCGGCTTGCGTTGTGAACGCGTCGGCAAAGAAATCATCAACCGGCAACCCGCATTGTCCGACGAAGTCGCGTTTAGCTGCGTCAATCATTAAAGGCGCGCCGCACGCGTAGACCTGAAATGGCGAAAGATCCGGCAAATCCTCGATCACCGCGCGATGGACGAAGCCGGTCCGACCTCGCCAGGCATCGGCGACCTGCGGCTCGGACAGCACGGGCACATAGTGAAAGTTGGGCTCGTCGCGAGCCCATGCGTCGGGAAGCTGCGTCATATACAAATCGCGGGCGCTGCGCACGCCCCAATAGAGATGCACCGGTCGCGCCGGCTTCTCGCCCTCGCCCCGATTGATACGTTGATGGAATATATGCTCGGCAATCGCCTTGATGGGCGCGAACCCGGTGCCGCCGGCTAACAGTACGATCGGGCGCACGTTGTCTTCACGCAGAAAAAAGGTGCCCAACGGGGCTTCGATGCGCAAAATATCCCGCTCTTTGACAGGTGGATCGAGCGTGCCAAACAATCGGTCAGTGAAGACTCCTCCGGGCGTATGGCGTACATGCAATTCAATCAGCCCATCAGCGTGAGGAGCGTTTGCGATCGAATACTGGCGCCGGATTCCATCTTTCAGAATAAAGTCCAGGTACTGACCGGCGCGAAATTGCAAACGCTCATTGGCGGGCAACTGCAACCGGAGGATCGCAACATCGGGCGTCGGGCGCTCGATCGTTGAGATCCGCGTGGGCATCTTGCGGATCGGGATGTCGCCGAAGCCGGTCAGCTCGCGCGCTTCGATCACCAAATCGCTTTGCGGAAACGAAGAACAGAAAAGTGCGAAGCCAATTGCTTCGTCGGCTGGCGAAAGCGCTGAGGCTGAATGCGTGCGGTGGGTCAGCGTGCCCGCGGTCACCTTCCCACGGCAGGTACCGCATGCACCGTTCTTGCAGCCGTACGCGAGCCCGACTCCGCTGCGTAACGCCGCCTCGAGCACGGTCTCGCTTCCCTCAACCCTGAACGTGCTCCCGCTGGGGCGAACCGTGACATTGAACCCCATGCAGCGCTAGGGCTTTAAATACGCGTACCCCTCGCGGCTCTGGAGCTGAGTTATTCGCGCCACGCCGGACGGCGTGTACGTCACCTCAGGGATAAACTGCTTTTCTTCAAGCTTGCGATTGCGCAGCGTGATCTTGCAGACTTCGAACGTAACGCCCTGCGATTTGAGATCTTCGACGATCACGTTAAATGGATTCTTGTTTGCATCCTGCGCGCCCGCCATTAAAAAATCAACGCCCTGCGCGTGCGCCACGACCAAAATTTTGGCCTTTGGATCCACCTCGAGATGGTTGCGGATGTTGCGTAACCCATTGCTTGCCTGCGCAAGCCCTTCGCCGAAGTGATAGACGACTTTGTCCTGCGCAAGGGCGCTGCAGGAAAACAAAATCATCGAGATTGCCGCCAGCAGCTGATGTCTGAACATGAGTATTCCTTCTCCGAATGCCCGTTTGGTGCCGCTGAGAGGAGTCGAACCTCCGACCTTCGCATTACGAATGCGCTGCTCTACCAACTGAGCTACAGCGGCCCGTATCGCCAAGAGGATCAAGAGTCTTTTCCGCTACTGGCGAGGCGCGCAGTATAAAGGCATGGTCTCTGTCGATTCGGTTGGCGCAATGGTCGCGCCGTGTTTACGCAATGCCCACGACACATGCTCGCGAACGATTTCACTCCTATGGTCCGCGCGCTCTTGCAACGCGTCGATGACATCGGGCGACGTCGGCGCATTACCCAACGCAACTGCGATATTGCGCAGCCATCGCTCGTGTCCAATTCGGCGGATTGCCGATCCCTGGTGGCGTTCGTCGAACTCCGTCTCGTCCCACGCGAAGAGCTCGATCAATGTCGCGGAGTCAAGGTCGTTCCGAACGTCAAAATCCGGCAGCGCCGCTGTCTGTGCAAACTTGTTCCAGGGGCACACGAGCTGACAATCATCGCATCCATAAATCCGGTTGCCGATCAGCGGCCGCAGTTCGATGGGAATTGAGCCGCGGTGCTCGATCGTCAGATACGAGATGCAGCGCCGCGCGTCGAGCTGATACGGCGCGGCGATCGCGCGGGTCGGGCAAATGTCGATGCAGCGCGCGCAGCTTCCACAATGGTCGGACGTGGGCGCATCGACGGGCAGGGGAAGATCGGTCACGATTTCGCCGAGAAAGAACATCGAGCCTGCGTCTTGCGACAGCAACAGCGTGTGTTTGCCACGCCATCCGAGCCCCGCCTTGCGCGCGAGTTCCACTTCGAGCAGAGGCGCGGAGTCGGTTGCGACGCGATAGCCGGTGCGTCCCACGTTGAGCTCGATGCGCGAAGCCAGCGTCTGCAAGCGCTGACGCAATATCCTGTGGTAGTCGCGGCCGCGAGCGTAGATGGACACAACCGCCGCGTTCGGGATCGCGATCCGATCGAACTCCCGTCGAGCCCAGTCTGCTGTGCTGTCTCGTGGCAGGTAATTCATCCGCGCAGTGATGACGCGCAGTGCGCCGGGTACCAGGCGCGCAGGATCCGCCCGCAAAGCTGCGTGTCGCTGCAAATAGTCCATGTCGCCATGACGTCCACTGGCGAGCCACGCGTCGAGCCTCTCAGCAGCTTGTGTGACGTCAACATCAGTGATTCCGATTTGAGAGAAGCCGAGCTGCTTCGCCCATGTTCGTATGTCCAACGCCAGAGAAGCGAGATCGCAGCCGCCGTCACCGTCTTTGGCTGCGCTGGCGTTACCGTTTGCCGCAGCGGTCGGCGCGGGAGCAAATTGCATGGCAGAAAGTGTGACTCAGCCTGGCGTGTCAAGTCAGCGGAAGCGCCGCAAACCAGCGCGCGAACTGCTGCCACGGTTCCCCCGCGGTCAGCTCAAACAGCGCAGGCACCTGCAGAGTCACAAAAGCCGCCAGCATCGCTGGAAATACTGCACGCCCCACGCGGCTGTGCCGGTCCAGAACAATCAGCACAACAAGCACCAGGTCCGTGAGTCCGAAAGTAAACCACTGATAGTTCCAGGTGGGCGTCGGATCGATCCAGAACATCATGCGAATCACCACTGGATCAATCAACGTAAGCCCGGTGCACACCATAAAGCGAGCATGCAAAGCGGCGGTGTGCCGCGTGAATATGCCGAGTGCATAAGACACGCCAAACAGAATGGCCAATGAGGTCTGCAGATACAGGATGTAAGTCTGTATCGCATACGCTTCGCCACTGACCCCGCTGATTCGGCTATGCGCAAGCAGCACGATTGTGACCACAACAAGCGGGGCCAATCCGTACGACGCTTTGCCGAGCCGGCGATGCAACCCAAGACGCCGCGTACGAATAGCCAGCGGTTGGGCAATCAGCAGCAGCATCCACAGTGACGAAGTCATTGCGTGCACATGCGTGTAAATGCTAATCGGCGCGGTGGCCGGCGAAAGATAACTAGGCCAGAACGCGATCAGCGCAACCAAGAAGAAAACCGCAAAGTAGGGTCCGCTGCGAGAAATATTCAGCGGCGTTTGCATCACATGCACGATGAGTCTTTCAAAAAGTATTAGCGTGAGCGGTAAGTCATATTGCCGTGAATTTGCCGGTCAGTGCCGTGTCTTACGTTAGCGTGTTTCACTATGGCCTTTAAAGGCTGGGCAACGCTGGAGCCGAACCCGTGAAGCAGCTATTGAAGCTCAGAGATCCGCTCGCTACAGACGCGTTGGGCGGCGCGCTGGCGGCGGCGCTACTTGACAACGTCGATGCGATTGGCGCCGCAGGTTTCCAGCTCGATCTGTCGGGCGATCTGGGTACTGGCAAGACTGCAGTAGTGCGCGCCCTACTGCGCGGCATGGGGGTCAGTGGCGCCGTGAAAAGCCCCACGTTTGCCCTGCTTGAACCTTATACGATTTCGAGCTTAGACTTTTACCACTTTGATTTTTATAGACTTAAAGGTGCTGCCGAATTTGACAGCGCAGGCTTCCGTGATTTGTTCGGGCCCGGGCGCATTTGCGCGGTTGAATGGCCTGAGCGCGCGGGTGCGCGTTTAGCAGCAGCAGACATGTCGGTCGAACTGACTGTGGCCGGTGAAGGGCGTCTGGCGGCTTTCCACACTTCAAGTGAACTGGGCGAGCGGTGTTTAATCCACGCGGTTGCGAATCTTCAAATGCTCGACGACGGTTTATCACCGCCGGCGCCGGCACACTCGTCCTCGCGTTAACGCATCACGAAATCGCTGCAGGCGCGACGCTGCTCGCGGTGCGCGTGTGGCCGGCCGAGGATTACACCCGGGTGACCCTCGAGCACGACGGCCCGCTGGCTTTTACGCACTTTATGGTGCGGGACCCGTCACAGCCTGTGCGCCTCGTTGTTGATATCGACGGTCTCGATCTGACGTCAACGCTCAAGGAGCTGGTTGGCAAAATCGAAGCGAACGATCCGTACATCGCGCTGGTTCGCGTGGGTCAAAACCGGCCAAAGGTTGCGCGCCTGGTGATCGAGCTGAAGGAAGACATCAAACCGCAGGTCTTCTCGCTCGCGCCGGTCGCACCGTATCAGCATCGTCTCGTGCTCGATCTGTATCCGGTCAACCCGCCCGATCCGCTGCTTGCGTTGTTGCGCGACCAGGCGAGGCCGCGCAACGCGGATCCCGCGCGGTCTGACAATCAACCGCCTCCCGCTAGTTCGCAGCGCGCTCCGGCGAGCCCCTCCCCGCGCCGCGATCCCGATGTACAACGAATCATCACAGTGGCACTCGATCCCGGCCATGGCGGTGAGGACCCGGGCGCCGTCGGTCGCGGCGGAACGTATGAGAAAACCGTGACACTCGAGATTGGTCAACGCCTGCGCGGCCTGATTGGGGCGGACCCGACCATGCGGGTCGCGATGACGCGCGATGGCGATTACTTCGTGCCATTGCGCACGCGCGTGGCAAAGGCCCGCGCAGTGCGCGCGGATCTGCTGGTGTCGATCCACGCCGATGCATGGATTCGACCCGACGCTCGCGGCTCATCGGTGTTTGCGCTGTCCGAGCATGGCGCTTCGAGCAGCGCGGCGGCCTACATGGCAAAGAAGGAAAACAACGCCGACCTGGTGGGTGGCATCAACCTCGGGTCAAAGGATCGTCAACTGCAGCGCATGCTGCTCGACCTCTCAACCACGGCGCAGATCAACGACAGTCTGAAGCTCGGCAATGCCGTGCTGCGAGAACTCGAGCGCATCAACCGGTTGCACAAGCCGCGCGTCGAGCAAGCAAGCTTCGCGGTCTTAAAGGCGCCCGATATTCCGTCAATTCTTATCGAGACTGCATTCATCAGCAACCCGGAAGAGGAAAAGCGGTTGCGAGACGATGCGTATCAGGACCAGATGGCACGCGCGATTCTGGCTGGCATCAAACGCTACTTTGCGAAGAACCCGCCGCTCGCCCGCGGTCCACTCACTTGATGACGCGTTACTTCGAAGTCGTTTTTCTGCCGCGCAGTAGTCGAATCATTGTTGCCAGCACCAGCGGCCCCACCACCGCTGCGATGCCAACGATCAGGATGATGCCGAGATTGTCGCGAATCAGCGGCGCGTTACCAAAAAGATAGCCGCCATAGACCAGTGACACGACCCAGAACGCGGCGCCGACCACGTTGAAGAACTGAAACTTGCGGAAATCCATACCGGACGCACCCGCCACCAAAGGGGCAAACGATCGCACGACCGGAACGAAACGGGCAATCATCACGGTCTTGCCTCCGTGCCGCTCGAAAAAAGCGTGTGTCTTGCGAAGCGCGCTCTGGTCAATCCAGCCGATCGTGCCGTCATAGACTTTTTTGCCGAGCCATGCTCCGATTAGATAGTTGACTGTGTTGCCGAGCACGGCCGCGCTTGCCGTAATGATCACCAGCAGATGAACGCTGAGCCCTTTGTCTTGCACAGCAGGCAATGCGGAGACGGCGCCGGCAACAAAGAGTAATGAGTCGCCCGGCAAAAATGCCATGAACACAAGCCCGGTCTCGGAGAAGAAGATCGCGAAAAGCACGAGGTAGACCAGCACAACATTGCGCTCGACGATCGCTGCCAGAAAGCGGTCGGTCGCCGAAAAGAGATCGATCCAGTTGATGCCTTCCATTGAAGTACCAGGCGCGAGTGCTCGGCGGGCGGGCGGGGCAGCGCGGGATCATACGTCAGCAAGATTGCAGCGCGCTGTGCATCCCATTCAAGAATCTGCGCAACTCGTTCCTATAATCACCCCATGGATTCCACGCTTCGTCGCGCGATCCGGCCTTTGGCCGACGCATTGATCAGCCAGATCGCCGCGGGCGAAGTCGTCGAGCGCCCTGCTTCGGTGGTCAAGGAGCTGCTTGAGAACAGCCTGGACGCCGGTGCAACGCAGATTGACGTCCGGCTCGACGCGGGAGGTATTAAACGCATCGTTGTCGCCGACAATGGCGCGGGGATTCCGCGCGACGAGTTGATGCTTGCATTGGCGCGGCATGCGACCAGCAAGATCACCAGCCTCGAAGAACTGGAGGGCGTGGAGTCGCTCGGATTTCGCGGTGAAGCGCTTGCAGCGATCGCCTCGGTATCCGACGTAGCCATCACCTCACGCACCGCTGACAGTTCCAGCGCGTTTTGCGTTCATGGCGGGACTCATGAAAGCGCCACCGCGATCGAACCGGCTGCCGGCCCGCTCGGCACACGCATCGAGGTGTCGGATCTGTTTCACAAGACGCCGGCGCGCCGCAAGTTCCTGCGAAGCGAGGCGACCGAGCTGGCGCATTGCCTGACACAGGTTGAGCGCGCCGCAGCCGCGCATTCATCGGTGGCATTTACCGTCACGCATCAAGGGCGCACGATGCTCGTGCTGCCGGCACAGGCGCCGCGCGAGCGGGCGTTACGCCTGATGCCCGACGAGTTTTCCGCCGCGCGTCGCGAGGTCGAGCAGGACGCTGGTGCGCTGCGAGTGCATGGTTGGGCGTCGGCGCCCACCGCAAGTCGCGCGCGCGCCGATGCGCAGTATTTTTTCGTCAACGGCCGCTACGTGCGCGACAAAGTGCTGACGCACGCGGTGCGTGCGGCGTACGCAGACGTTTTGCACGGTGCTTCGCAGCCGATGTATTGCCTCTATCTGACGATCGATCCGAAGAGAGTCGACGTCAACGTGCATCCAACCAAGACCGAAGTCCGATTTCGGGATTCATCGAGCGTTCATCAGTTCGTAATGCACGCGGTGCAAGCCTCGCTGGCCCAACCCGTGCAGCCGTTGCATTGGCAAGAGGCGCCGCAGGCCTCGGCGCCGATTGCAGAGCATGCATACCGCCTGACGTCCGAGCATCAGACGTCCTTTGGCGTTGCGCAGACGGTTGCGAATTACCTGGCACTACTGGCCGAACGCCCTGCTCCATTTGCCGGCGACACCAAGGAGGAATCCGCCGATCTGCCGCTGGGTTTTGCAGTCGCTCAGCTTTCCGGAATCTACATCCTCGCGCAGAACGAGCGTGGATTGATCATCGTCGATATGCATGCAGCCCACGAGCGCATCGTGTACGAGAAACTGAAGCGCCAGCTCGATCAGCGCCAGATTCCGCAGCAGAGATTGCTGATTCCGCAGGTGTTTACGGCGTCGGCGGTCGAAATCGCGACCGCCAGTGAGCACGGCGAACTGCTTGAACAACTCGGGATCGATGTCTCGCTCGCGTCGCCCACGCAGCTTGCACTACGAGGAGTGCCGGCGCTGCTGTCGCAGTCTGACGGTGCCGAACTGACGCGTGATGTGCTCCGTGATGTACGCGACTATGGCGGTACACGCGTACTGACGGAACACCGCAATGAATTGCTGTCAACGCTGGCGTGTCACGGCGCGGTGCGTGCAAACCGTCGCCTGACAATCGAAGAAATGAACGCGTTGCTGCGCGAGATGGAATCAACCGAGCGCGCTGATCAGTGCAACCACGGACGTCCGACGTGGGTTCAACTGGCCGTGGGCGACCTGGACAAACTCTTTTTGCGTGGCCGATGAGCAGCGCGAGCGTTGAACGTGCGTCCAATTCGAATAGTCGACTCGCCGCCGCTGGACTGACGGCCACCACAATCCTCTGGCTGACTGCCGGGCTGTCGATGCTGCAGCCGCTGGCCACCGATGTTTACCTTTCCACGCTGCCCGGCATAGCGACCTATTTCAGCGCCAGCGTTGCGTCAGTGCAGTCGACGCTGTGGACCTTCATCGCTGCGTTCGGTGTCTGGCAATTGGTAGCAGGACCATTATCCGACCGGTTCGGCCGGTACCCAGTGGTCGTCACCGGTGCGTTCGCGTACTGCGCGGCAAGCGTACTGGCAATGGTTGCCTCTTCGCTCGAAGTGCTCATCGTTGCGCGGGTCCTGCAGGCCGTTGGCGCCTGCACGTGCCTGGTCGGCGTACGCGGGCTGGTACGCGATTTGTATTCGCCGGTTGAAGGCGCACGTATGCTGGCGAACGCTGCAACGTTGATGAGCCTCGCGCCTTTGATTGCTCCGCTGATCGGTGCAGCGTTGTACGTTCGCTACGGGTGGCGCTCATCGTTCGCACTGCTGTCTGCGGTTTCATTGGTGCTTGCGTGCGTCGCAGTTTCCCGCTTGAAGGAGACCAACGTGCGGCGCAACCCGCATGCGATGCAGTGGGCGCCGATGCTGCGGACCTATGCCGAGATTGCTCGCGCGCCCGCATTCCGCGCGTACACGCTTGCTGCTGCCGCGACTTATGCGTGTCTCTTCACATTTCTGTCCGGATCTTCTTTCGTATTGACCAACGTGCTCGGCGAGTCGCCAACCGTTTTCGCACTGACGTTCGCCACCATGGTGTCGGGTTACCTGATCGGCACGCTGATTTGTCGGAAACTCTTGAAGCTTTACGGCATTCAGCGCACCGTGTGCGTCGGCGCGACGCTCCAGGCCACAGCAGGAGTGACGATGGCAGCACTGGCGTTGGCCGGGTTGCATGTGCCGCTCGCGATCACGGGTCCGATTTTTTTTCTCGGCATGTCGCATGGACTGATACAGCCACCGACGCAGTCGGGAGCCGTTGCCGCGTTTCCACATGCGGCGGGGGCAGCGGCAGCACTGCTCGGCTTCACGATGATGGTCGTGGCAACTGGCATCGGTATCTGGATCGGTGCGAGCTATAACGCGACTGTCTACCCGCTGACACTTACGTTGTGCGCGTGCGGACTGGCGTCGGCGGCCATCGCGTTCACGCTGGTTCGAAAGGACGGCGGCATCGCTGCGCATGACTGAAGCGGTTGATGCGGTGCTGCTGCTGGGGGCCACCGCAACCGGTAAGAGCGCGCTCGCAATGCGGATTGCCGAAAAGATTCCGCTTGAGATCGTGGCGGTTGACTCGGCTCAGGTTTACCGCGGCATGGACATCGGTACAGCCAAGCCCAGCGCAGCAGACCGCGCCGCTGTTCCGCACCACCTGATCGATCTTCGCGATCCCAGCGAGCCCTATTCCGCTGCCGCGTTTGTTGCTGACGCGGCTTGCGCCATTGAACAGATTCGCGCGCGCGGAAGATTGCCTCTGCTGGTCGGCGGAACGATGCTTTACGCAAAGGCATTGCGCGAAGGGTTGTCCAGTTTGCCCTCGGCCGATACCGAGATTCGCGAACGAATTGAATCGGACGCAAGTGCGCTGGGCTGGCCCGCCCTGCATGCACGACTTGCGCAGATCGATGGGCCAACCGCCACGCGCGTGAAGCCAAACGATAGTCAGCGCATTCAACGCGCGCTTGAAGTTTTTGAGGCGACCGGCGTGCCGATGTCGGAGTTGCTTTCAGTTGAAAGATCGCGGGCGGTGAAGGTCAACACCATTGCGCTGCTTCCGCCCGATCGGCCGACCTTGCATCGGCGCATCGAGCAACGTTTTGACGCGATGCTGAACGCAGGTTTGCTGGATGAAGTGCGGAGCCTGCATGCGCGCGGCGATCTGCATGCGCAGTTGCCTTCGATTCGCAGCGTGGGTTATCGACAGGCTTGGGCTTTTCTGGAGAGCAATTGCACGTACGAAGAATTTCGGGCATCTGCCATCGCCGCCACGCGACAGCTCGCAAAGCGGCAGATGACCTGGCTCCGCTCGATGCGCGACGCGCGTTTTATCGAACCGACAGCTGAGGTCGCCCTGCGGGAAATTCTGGCGAGTTTCAATGAGGTGCCGGACAGTGCGGAGATGCTTCGCTAGATCTATTTAACGTCGCGCAAGGTCTTTCCACGCCGCGCGCGAAAGCAACCCGCGCCGATGAAAGTAAACCAGGCGCGCGGCGATCGCCAATATTCCGGTGCTCAGCAAAACATCAAACAGCCAATCGGTCTGAAAGCGGTCGAACGCGCGGCGCAACAGTTGCTTGCTGCGAAACTTGGGTACATCGATCGTTGCGATAACCGCGCCGCCGTCGTCGCTGGCGAGTGCACCCGCGATTGCACTCGCTGCCGCACGGCCCGATTCGAGCGCGGTATGAATGCCGCCCGCCGTCAGCGGCGATACCAGGCCCGCGGCGTCGCCGACCAGCAATACGCGATCCCCCGCGATTGGGTCGACCGGTCCTCCGACGGGTATCAGGCCCGCGCGTCGCGCGACGACCTTCATCGACGTCAAATTGAAGATCTGCGCCAGCTTCTTTAGAAATGCGTCGAGATCGACGGTGTCGCCCGCGCGCCGCTGCCGGGCGGCTAACCCGATCTGCGTAACCCCCACACCGCCAAATGCCCAACCGATGTAGCCGCGCGCAAGCCGGCGATCGAGAAAACAGTGCAGACGCCCAGGCTCCGGCAACGAGACGCCGGTGAGCTCTGCTTCGATGCCGAACAGAAATTCGCGATTGATGCCAAGCCCGAACGCGCGCGCTACTTTTGACGTTGGGCCGTCGGCCCCGACAATGAAGCGCACGTGGCCGACATCGTTCACCGCAAACCCGGCCGCCTCGCGCTGCGCACCGGTAAACAGTGTTGCGAGACGTACGTCGACCCCTGCAGCGATTGCCTGCGCGAGCAACCAACGCATCAGGTTCGGCGTGTCAGTGGCAAGAAAAAAGTAGCCCGGCGAGTCGAGTGCGACGCTGTGGAGTCGCGATCCATAAAGCCGGACTCCGCCGATTGGGTGGATCAGTTCGGACGGCAGCGGCCCGAGGCGCGCCAGTTCATCGGCGGCTTCCTTGACCACGATGCCTGTGGTGTGAAGCTTCTTACCGGCGTCTGTCTTGCGCTCGATCAGGATCACACGCAGGCCTGCACGCGCCCCTTCGATTGCACACGCCACGCCTGCAAAGCTCGCGCCGACGACCAGCACGTCAGCCGCCTCCTCCAGCCCCGTGCGACGGGAGAAATCAGGTTCGGTCACGTCGACAATTCACCGGTGCGCGCTCATTTCTGAATTGGTGGGGCATCCGTGGGATGCAACACCCGAAGCTTCTTTCCATCCGCAGCAGGTGCCGCGGAAAACCAGGAGAGAGCAGCCATGAAATCATTCGAATCAGTTCCATCGGAAACCGCCATCCGCCGACTCGTGTTGGCGCGCGTCGTCGCAGGCATCATCGTCCTGATCGCAGTGGTGCTCGCTCCACCCGTCGCGGACAGGATCGCCCGTGCCGATTCAGCCGTCTTTGCCGGTCTTGGTTCTGACGACGGCGACGGCGGGAAAGAAGGCAACAAGGGTATCGAGGCTGTCGACACTATGGCAATCCCGGTCGAGCCGCTGTCGATGTCGTACTGACCTGCAATGCAGGCGGGTGGTTGGTGGCAGCATCAGGCGCGCACGTGCAGCTCGTCCGCACTGAAGGTGAGCCGCAACGGTTCGATGACGACAGACTTCGAGCCGGTGTCGACCCGGCCCGCAATCAGTGCGCCGACGCCGGCACTGTGCGCGACCTGGACGGCGCGCTCGGCGTCCGACGGCGCGACGAAGAGCGCGAATCCAGCGCCCATGTTGAGGGTGCCATATGCCTCGCGGTCATCGATGGCAGCCTGGCGCTGAATGAAACTCAGTACCGGCGGAACGGCCGGCAGCGCATCGATGGAATAGGTAAATGCGGCCGGATGCCGCATCAGCTTGCGCCAGCCGTGGCCCGTGATGTTGACGCAGTAATGCGGCACGATGCCCGCCGCCGCCAGTGCCTCGGTGACCGGCGCATACAACACCGTCGGCGCCAGCAGCGCGTCGCCGAACAGAGTTCCGTCATCAAGCCGTGTTGCGTAGCCATCGCGCAAGCGCTCGGCGAGCTTGCGCGCGAGTGATACCCCATTGGCATGGATACCGTTCGAGTCGAGCAGCACGATCGCGTCGCCCGCGGAGAGCTTGTCGCCCAGCGTCAAACGCGACTTCGGCCGCACGATTCCGACACACGATGCGGCAAGATCAATCCGCCCCGGCTCGACCACGCCGGCCAGCGCCGGCGTTTCTCCGCCACCCCACGCAACACCGCAGCGATCGCACGCCCGCTGCCAGCCTTGGACCAGATCCCGCGCTCGGGCCTCGTCGGCGAACCAATCGCTGCCGCCAGCGGCCCAGTAGGCATGGACCGAAACAGGCGTAGCGCCAACTGTGATGATGTCGTTGATCGCCATCGCGAGCGTGTCCTGTGCGATGGAATCGTAGTAGGTACGACCGGCGCTGTTACTGGGAAGTGCGCGGACTGCGTCGGCCACCAGCGCCTTGGTGCCAAGACACTCGGTGATCGACGCGAGGTAGAACTCGCCGCAGTCGACCACGTAAGCCGATTCGCCGCGAGAGGCGACAACTTCGGTCAGTCCATGGCGCGCCAGGTTGCCAGATGTTTCGGCCGCCGCGCGCTGCGCAAGCAGCTTCAGCGGGTCGATCTTTGCGTAATCGACGCCGGATCGTTTGTAGTCGAGTTGAGTCATGGGTACGCCGGTAAACTGCCGCGCCCACCTCTGGATTTAACGCGCAGTCGAAGACCAATTGTAGTTGGCACGGGCTGCGCAGGACCCACCTCGATCGTGAGCCCTCCGCGCCAACTGACGCTGGAACTTGTCGACCCGCCGCAGCCGTCGCTCGCTAACTTTGTGGGCGGGCGCAACGCGGAAGTGTTGGCGGCCTTGCAGGAAGTCGCGGCGGGAAGCGGTGAACACTTTATCTATTTGTGGGGTGACGCCGGTTCGGGCCGCTCGCACCTGTTGCAGGCACTTGATGCTGGGCCGCATCAGTCAGCCGTACCGTCATTCGATCCGGGAAAGTTGCTGTATGTGGTGGACGATATCGACCGCTGCGACGAAACGCACCAGCGGCAGCTGTTCGTACTGTTGAACGAGATCCGCGCGAATGGAGCTGCGCGTTTTGTCGGCGCCGGCAATGCTTCGCCTAAGCATCTGGCGCTGCGCGAAGATGTGCGAACCCGACTCGCGTGGGGGCTGGTGTACCAGGTTCAAGCCCTGAGCGATAAAGAGAAAGTGCAAGCGCTGACCGCCCATGCAACGTCACGCGGGCTCGTACTGCCAGCCGAGGTGGTCGATTATCTGATGACCCATATGCAGCGCGACATGCGGACATTGGTCGCGATCGTCGATGCGCTCGACGGCTATGCACTTTCGGTCCAGCGGTCGGTCACTGTACCCCTGGTGCGAGACTGGATAAACCAGGGCCGCTCGCACGGTGCTCCGTAGGTGCAATGCGAGGCGCCCGGGCAACGCGCCGTAAGATTCGCGATTCTCCCTTCGCCGCTGCTGAATGCGCCTTGCCCTGTTCGACCTCGACCATACGCTGCTGCCAATCGACAGCGCGGACACCTGGTCGTACTTCGTCGTCAGGCACGGTGGGCTCGATCCGATCGCCTATGGCGCTCGGATTCGCGAATTTGCGCGCACGTACAAGGCCGGCACGTTCGATGTCGATGGCTATGTGGCATTTCAGATGGAGCTGCTGTCGCTGTTCCCGCGCGCAACGCTCGATGGCTGGCAGCGGCAATTCATGGAAGAGCACGTGCGCCCGCACATCCGGCCCGAGGCGCACGCGCTGGTCGAATCGCATCGGGTGCGCGGCGATGAGCTGGCTCTGGTGACCGGTACGAACGCCTACGTGGTGACACCGATTGCGCGCGAGTTCGGCATTGAGCACGTGCTTGCAGTAGAGCCGGAAGTGGCACGCGATGCTCCCGACGGACGCTTCACCGGCGGCCATGTGGGCACGCACTCGTATCAGGAAGGCAAGGTGCGCAAGGTTGAGGAATGGCT
>Ga0136634_10000360_pt1 | contig 21063 bp, 13 predicted proteins | sample AntDrymUQ8332106_2_FD_104654 | JGI IMG/M metagenome (GOLD analysis project Ga0136634, IMG submission 104654) | Polar desert sand microbial communities from Dry Valleys, Antarctica - metaG UQ833 (21.06) | ecosystem: Environmental > Terrestrial > Soil > Desert | place: Antarctica: Dry Valley... | reverse complement strand
CCCACCTATATTATAAGCCTCGCAAATGCTGTATTTATTGTCAGAATTATCAATAGTGATAATTTCATATTCTACCCCTACGGTTTCAACAATGTTTTTCAACACTCTTTCGAGCATGGATTGATTAACAGAACAAATAATTATAGATAACATAAACGCGATTTGCAAGAATGCATTTTTTTCTTTGTATTAACCAGAGGTACTCATAAGGGAAAGAACTCCCTGGTAATTAAAATGAGTCTTAACCGTTAGAAGTCCTTGCACAGAATGCTGGTCAAAACTATCTAAAACGGATATTCTTGTAGTTGTTTCCCATCTGTCGACCAGTATTTCAGAGCTAAACAAACCCAGTTCCAATTTGTACTTTCCTTTTTTAATAGGCAGGGATAAGTCCATTTTGAATTTGTATTCCCCCTTGGTTATTTTGAACTCTGATCCGCCGAAATCCGTACTGCAGGCATGGAGTATATTATTATCATTTTCATCCCATATCAGTAAATGATATACACATCGTGTCAATTCCTGTAAGGCAATAAACCTTGTGGATATGGCAATTTTGTCTCTGGAATAACAACTATACAAGTCAGCGAGATTAAGACCTTCTAACTTCCAATCAATAAAATATCCCGGCGTGTTATCGGGTAATTTATTGCGGACGCCTTTCTCAGCGTCAGTTTCGACAATCTGGTACGTTTCCAATACTTTTTCAGGAGTACTTATTTCCTTTACTTTGCCTTTTTCAAGCAACATAACTTTAGTGCAAAGCCGCTTAATCGCGGTGTTATTGTGGCTCACAAATAAAATGGTTCTTCCTTTCTGATTCGATACATCCTGCATTTTTCCAATACACTTTTGTTGAAATTCTGCATCACCTACTGCGAGAACTTCGTCAATAATCAGGATTTCTGGCTCCAGATGGGCAGCTACTGCGAACGCTAAACGCACAAACATTCCTGAGCTGTACCTCTTCACAGGCGTATCAATATATTTTTCTATACCTGAAAAATCCACAATTTCATCAAACCTGTTTTTTATTTCATACTTCCTCATACCAAGTATAGCGCCATTCAAAAAAATATTTTCCCGTCCACTTAAATCTGGATGAAATCCGGTACCGACTTCAAGCAACGATGCTACCCTACCATCAATTCTAATACACCCTGTAGTTGGCTTGGTTATTTTAGAGAGAAGTTTAAGCAATGTTGATTTACCCGCTCCGTTTTTGCCTATAATACCAAATACCTCTCCTCTTTTAACAGAAAAGTTTACATCCTTAAGGGACCACACATACCCGTTTGAGCTCTTTTGTGTACGATCATTCTCTTCGGCAAACTGTTCGTAGGGATCATTCTTACGTGAAATTTTATGTAGCCACCTATTGATATCATGGCTAAGAGTGCCTGTATTAAATTCGCCTAATTTATAGAGCTTAGAAACATTTTCTACATGTATCATTTCGTCATGCATCCTGCAATTCATTTAAATTGTATCCACAAAACTTCTTTCTACCAAATTGAAAACGATTATCCCTATTATCAGCAGAATAAAAGCACAAAGTGCATCATACCCCAGAAGTTTCCAGCTAAAATATCCATTGCCAAAAAAACCATACCTGAATGATTCAATAATGCCTGTCATAGGATTCAGCATAATCAAATTTTTATACTTGCTATTCATAAAGCTGGAAAGCGGGAAAATGACAGATGATGTAAACATTAGTAACTGCACACCAAAGGAAACCAGGTGCACCAGATCTTTATATCGGGTAGTAAGGGAAGAAATAATCATCCCAGTTGCAAGACCCAATATGCCAGAAAGAAAAATAAGCACTGGCAATAGCAGGCAATACAAATTGGGATGAATGTTGGGATTGGATTTGAAGAAGTAAAAATAGAAGTATACCCCAAAAAACAGTAATAGCTGAATGACAAATTTCGCAAGATTTGTTATGATTAAAGACAACGGAACAATTATCCTGGGAAAATAAACCTTACTGAATATTTGAGTATTATCTTTTAAAAAACTGGAAGTCCGCAAAATGCATTCAGAAAAGTAACCCCATAAAATAAGACCACTTAGATAAAACAGGGATGGAGGCAAATCATCAGTAGAAAGCTTTGCTGCCCTGGAGAATACCATGACATAAATAAATGTAGTCATTACCGGTTGCAAAAAAAACCAAATAGGACCCAGAATGGTTTGTTTATAGATCGCAAGAATATCTCTGCGGACCAGAATAAAAAGCAAGTCCCGATAATTCCAGATCTCTTTTAGGTTGAGTGTATAAAGATTATTTGCGGGTTTTATAATCTCCTTCCATCTTTTTTCTTCCAGATTAACTTCCATGAATTTGTACAGGTAAAGTTTTTAAATAATACTATCGAAATAAGCTATCTCAAGTGAATCTCCTCAAATCAGAGCTTTACTAACCTTTATTCCAACACCTGAATCATCGTTCTCCGATAAGTGCAAATTCAGGAATCTGGGTTTTTATTCAAGAAGGTACCTGGATTTTGGAAAATTATGCCAAAGCTTCACCTGATTGATACGAATTTGAAAACTTAATATATTAATAAAGTTGAGAATTACATTATAACAGGATTGAATCTGATTTTCGTTAAAAATCGTTCTCCTTGAAGAATATATATACCATCATTGTAACTTATAATGGTAGCAAGTGGATGGAGAAATGTTTAAGTACCCTTATCGGTAGCTCATATCCTACTAATATCCTGGTGATCGATAATGGATCTACTGATTCAACGGTGTCCATAATAAAAAGTAAATTTCCTATTGTTCAAGTAATAGAAACAGGGAGAAATCTTGGGTTTGGGCAAGCAAATAATATAGGTTTCGAAATTGCTATTAAGAATAATGCAGATTATGTTTTTTTATTAAACCAGGATACCTGGATCGAGGCAGGCACGCTTTTATTATTGATTGAATCCCATGTAAAGGAACCATCTTTTGGTATAATAAGTCCTAAACATTTTGCTGGAAACGGTTTAAGTCTTGACAGATATTTTGCCAATTATCTTCTTGAATTCTCATCCAGGGAGGAGCTTTCATCAATAGTATTAAATGAGAATCTACCCGACAAGGTAGAATTGATCAACACACAATTCGTTAATGCAGCAGCATGGCTAATTTCCTCGGAATGCCTTCTAAAAACAGGAAGATTTGATCCCATATTTTTTCATTATGGAGAGGATAGGGACTATGCTCAAAGGGCCATTTATTGGGGGTTTAAAATTGGGATTCATCCAAAAGCAAAAATCTTTCATGACCGCGAAGAAAGAATTTTACAACTCACCGATGATCCAAAAACCACTTTGCAGAGAGAGTGGATACATTTTTTAAATCAAGCCTGTAATATTCAAAAATCAGGTCATGAAATGCTTGTTATACGACGGTTCCTACGACACTCCTTTCAAACTTTTCTAAATACACTGGCATTAAATAGAAAAGAAATCCGCTATAATTACTTTATGGCAAGAAAAATAGCCCTCACCTTTCATCGCATTGGAGTTTCCCGAAAACGATCAATGGCAAGTTCTTCAACCGGGTATTGGAATTAAAAGGTCTTCATCATTCCGTACTATACCCTATAAGTTGTATAAAATCCTGATGAGGGAAGCAATACCTTCGTACCCACTACCATACTTACACTAAAGATTAAAATAATTTGAGCAATGAATGGATATTCATATATTCATTACCCCAAGATTTTTTTATCAGTGATTAAACCCTTTATATGAATTTTAAAATCCTCACCGTTACTGGTGAAAAACAACCTGTTCCTGTTTCTTCAACAACTGCCACACTTCAGCCTATTGAAAGCTACGACCTGAGTAGCGCTACAAGGGATTCACAAAAAACGCATACAATAGATATCCACAACAACGATAAGCTTCTAGAATTTGTATTTAAGGATGATACCACGTGGATGTGCGATGCTACTACTTTACATGAGTTATTTCCGGAGTCTGATAACCCAACCCGTTCTATTGACGGTACATTTGAAATACCCAGTGCCATCAGCCACGCTGACAGTGAAAGAGGTCTTTTTGGAAACATTGCAGTGAAACTACTTAATGTATTTAAAAAAGAGCCCATCGCTGGTGGAATTGGACTGCTAGCTGATAAGCTGGAAGATAAACTGATGAAGGAAGGCGAAGGATTGTTTAGGTTGGACAAATTGAGTCTGTCTGCCTTTGATAATAAACCCTCAGACAAACCTTTCCTATTATTTATCCATGGTACGAATTCAAATACCCGGGGAGCATTTAAAGAATTGGTCGAATCGGATGTGTGGAATTTTATAAAAAAAACTTATGGCCAAAATATTCTTGCCTATCAACACCGTACATTAACAAAAAGCCCGTTACAAAATGTATTGGAGCTTGTTGATCAACTTCCCGATTCAGCTGATTTACACATCATCAGTCATTCAAGAGGCGGATTGATTGGAGATATTATCTGCCGGTACTCCAGCAACAATAATAAAATCATTGGATTCACAGATACACATACTGATCTGCTTCGAAAAGAAGGGAACAGGGAAAAAGATATTGAATGTATAAAGCGGCTTAATAAAGCTTTCATCAATAAGAAAATAAGAGTTAAGAAATTTATTCGTGTCGCTTGTCCTGCAGCCGGAACAAAACTGGCATCAAAAAAACTGGAAATAATACTGAATGTATTCTATAATGTTTTTGGTGGAAAACTGAATCCTTTGGCTGATATTATAAAAGAACTCATTGCTGAAACCTTAAGAACAAAAGACAATGTCAATGTGTTACCCGGAATTGAAGCACAAAGCCCCGATTCTCCTTTCATTAAAATATTGAATGATCGTGCTCCTGAAGCTGCAGTGGACGGTTCTTCGTTAGCTGTTATTTCAGGGAATGGAAAACTGAGTGCCAGTGTAAGCGGACTATTAGTGATACTTGGAAAATTGTTTTACTGGCAAAGAAACGACCTGGTGGTGAACACGGATTCTATGTACCTGGGTGCAAACAGAAGTGGAAATATTCAATATTTTTTCGACCAGGGTGTTGAAGTGGATCACGTAAAATATTTCCTGAATAACAGAACGCGGGAGGCGGTTTATTTTGCCTTGAACACACCAGATGGTGAACAGATCCCGGGCTACACCTCTGTGCCGCAGCATGAAGTTCGGGCGAGCGACAGAGACCTTCGTGGTTTAGAATACGGTGAACTCTATCCATATCCGAATCCGGCAACAGGAAAAAAACCAATCGTTGTACTATTACCGGGAATTATGGGTTCCAACATATCCCGCAGTGGCGATAAGCTGTGGCTTGCATATTTAAAAACAGTTTTTGGCGGACTGAAGGAACTGCAACATGTAAATGATAATGCTATCACAGCAACCTCCTTGATAAGAACCTCCTATAAACAACTAGCCGACCGGTTATCGTCTGCCTATGATGTTATTATTTATCCATTCGACTGGAGGAAACAACTTAATGATTGCGCAAAAGAATTTAATGAAAAAATAATCGAGCTGTTAAAGTATGGGCAGCCGATCAAGATTATTGGACATTCAATGGGTGGTTTACTCGTTCGTGATTTTATCATTAACCACGACGATACATGGAAAAAATTGAACGCGGTAAAAGGATTCAGGATACTCTTCCTTGGCTCGCCGCTTGGAGGATCGTTCCGGATACCAGCAGTATTATTTGGATACGACTCGATCATCAATTCCCTGAACATGCTCGACCGGAAACATACGAAAAAAGAGCTGCTTACTATGTTCTCGAGCTTTCCCGGAATTTTGAGCCTGCTGCCACTGACAAATGAAGGCAAATACGATTTTGCAAATTCCGAAACCTGGAAAAAAATGGCCAATGCGCATGGAGATGACAGTTGGCCTATCCCGTCTGAGGCAGACCTGGAGATTTTTAAGAATTATCGTAATAATATTCTTGCAAAAAGGGATACTATCGATTATTCAAATATGGTTTATATAGCCGGCAAAGACAAATTCACTCCCTGCGATTATCATAACGATATGATACCCCCGAGAACTGAACTTGTATTCTTAGTTACTCCAGAAGGCGATCAGAGCGTTACCTGGGAATCCGGAATTCCAAAACAATTGATAGCAGACAATACAGTATATTATGTAGATGTTACCCATGGTGCATTGGCAAACGAGCCGGAGATTTTTGATGGCATAGAAGAAATTCTTGAAAAAGGAAGTACGGATTATTTAACGCGCTCAAGGCCGAGTATCAGGGGTGAAGAAAAAATAACCCGTATGCCTGAAATATTCAATTTCGACCTCTCTGAAAGAGGGATTGAAAATGCAATACTTGGCATTACTGAAAAACATGAGCCTACGGTCAACCAGATTCCCGTTTCCATCTCCGTGAGCAACGGTGACCTGGCCTATGCATCGTACCCTGTATTAGCAGGACATTTTATGAATGATGGAATATTGTATGCAGAAAAATCAATCGATTTTAATGTAAACGGAAGTCTTTCCGCAAGACATCATATAGGTATGTACCCGGGACCGATCGGTACCAATACCGTTGTTTCGACAGATACGGCAGATAGTAATTTTTCAGGTACTATTATTGTCGGATTGGGAGAACCAGGAAATCTTACCTCCTATCTTCTTACAAAAACCGTGGAACAGGGAGTCGCCAAATACCTGCTCAATATCAGTAGTAAATCCAATAAGAAAGAAATTGGCATCTCCTCCCTTATCATAGGTTGCGGATATGGAGGGCTTTCCGTTGAAAGTTCATTAAAGGCAATTATTGAAGGTGTAAATAATGCTAACACTAAAGTAGCAGCGTATCTTAATAATGAAGCCAGGACTATTCAATATATAGAATTTATTGAATTATTTGAAGACAGGGCTTTAAACTGTTTATATACTCTAAAGAAAATCGAAAGAAAAGAAAACAGGACCTATAACATCAAAATAGGAAATGAAAAAATTAAAAAATTATTCGGATCCAAAAAACGTTTGCCTATTGACAATACCGATCAGTGGTGGAACAGAATTACCGTGAAATGTAAAAAGATAAAGGAGAATGGCGAAGAAACTTCAAGCCTTGTTTTCGGAGCCTCGACAGGTGATGCGAGGGAAGAAGAAAGCGAATTGTTCAGCAGTACACCGTTGATCGATCTTTACATTGAGCAGGCTTCTATTAAAAATAACTGGACAGCCTCTTTTGCAAAGACATTGTTCGAGCTGATGATACCTAATGCATTCAAAGACCGCTTAAAAAAGAAAGGAAGTATCAGCTGGATACTCGACAAAGATACCGCAGCGTATCCATGGGAGTTATTACAGGAAAACACCAGCAATGCGAAGCCATTATGCATAGATGCCGGAATGATAAGGCAATTATCAACAACTAATTATCGGCTGAATATCAAACGTGTCGCTACCGAAAAAGCCTTGATAGTTGGGGATCCTCTTTTAAATGGTTTTGTAAATCAACTGGATGGTGCAAAAAAAGAAGGAATTGCTGTACAAGACTTACTTACTACGAACGGTTACCCGAATATCTCGCTTATAAACAAATCAGCTTCAGAGATCATATCGAATCTTTTCAGCGAAGATTATAAGATCATTCACCTTGCCGGACATGGAGTATTCAACCCAAATTCGCGCAAAAAATCAGGTATGGTTATCGGTAATAATGTTTTCCTTACTACTGCCGACATTGAACAAATGAGCACTGTACCAGAGTTGGTATTTGTGAACTGTTGCCACCTGGGCAAACAAGATGCGGAACATGAAAAATATTATCGCGACAGATACAAGCTGGCCGCCAACATTGGCACGCAACTGATCGAAATAGGTGTAAAGGCTGTAATCGTTGCTGGTTGGGCCGTGGATGACCAGGCAGCTTTGGATTTTGCTAATACTTTTTATCTAAGAATGTTTGCAGGCTATAATTTCGGAGAATCGGTGAGGGAAGCAAGAGAATTTATTTATGACAACAGCAGGCATAAAAGTAATACCTGGGGGGCCTATCAATGTTATGGCGATCCATTTTATAAATTAATAAACAGGTCTGCGGCAAAAAAAGAGAGTCCCATCAATTATGTTGTGGATGAAGAAGTAGAAATAGATCTCGATAATTTAAGGAACAACCTGGATACAAGGAATATTACCGCGCAGCAAGCGATAGACCGGCTAAAATCAATTTCGGAAGCTGTTGTAAGAGCGGAAATCAAGAGCGGTGAAATTACTGAGCTTGAAGCTTTGATATATATGGAATTGGGAGAGTATGATCTGGCCATACAAAAATACGAGGACCTTAGAAAAGAAGAGAATGCCAATTTTTCAGTATCCGCACTGGAGAAATATTGCAACTCTCAAGGCAAAAAATGCGTACTGGATTTTAAAGCAGGCAATAACAAAACCGCTTTGATGAAAAGTATGAATGGCATCATTACACAGCTCAAAGAATTACTGAAGATCAATGAAACCTCAGAGAGGCTTGTATTACTGGGAAGTGCTTACAAAAGGAAAGCAATGATTACGACTAATCATGCCGCAAAATTGGCATCCTATTCGAACGCAGCCGCTTATTATAAGAAATCCTATGAATCCGGGAAGAAAGGGTATCCATTACACAACTGGATTGTTCTACAATCGTCCATAGATCTTATTAAGGGCGGCCCTGCCAAGGGAGCTTTCGATGCAAAATCAAGAGAAGAAATTACAACAGTGGTCAACACCATGAAATCACAATTAGGTTCTACATACAGGAATATGGATTACTGGGAGTTGATCGATAATAATGCATACGATTTTAGCCTTCTTATGCTTGATGAACAAAAGGCGAAAAAAGCAGAAAACTGGGCGGAACTGGAAAGAAAATACAAAAGGATCTGGAAAAATGCTGGTTCAAAGGGCAAGAAATTAGCAGAACTTGAAAACCTGGAGATTATAACTGATACGCTCAGCCTGTCAAAATCAAAGCATGCATCTTTTCTGAAAGGAAAAGTTGAAGATTTAAGGTTAAAATTGGAGAAAGAGATTAGCGAGTAAAATTCGAAATCGAATTACTTTACTGTTTTTTTCAAAGTCCTCCTGTGGCTCTTAAATGCTATTACAGTAGATTTATCTGATAACTATATGGTAAAAATCCTTCATGCAAGGAAAAATACAGGTGGCACCTTGATTGTTATTCTGTTAGTTTTATATATCATTCCTGTATCTGGCCAGGAGAAATGGAAGTTCTCTGGCCAATGGAATGCAGGATGTCATCTCAATCTTACGTACGGAAAGGGACAAAGGTTCCCCGGACTAAAAATTTACTCTTCTTTCAGCGCCATAGCCGTTTATAAAGAACACCTGCTAGTGAATTATGGCCCATCCGTTTCCATTTATACTAAAACCATAGGCGCAAATCTGAATCCGCTTGTCGGAGATATACAGATCGACTTCACCAATTCCTTTTCATTCGGCTATGGCTGGGGGAAACAGATCGCTTATAGAAAACAATTCAGAACGATTCATACAGGTGATTTTTACAATGTCTCTATTGATAAAAGAAATGCCATTTTACTAACCACTAATTTCATATTAAATAACCATAAACGACACCAGGTGGTAGGCGCCTTTTCACTTACTTTTTCAAAGGTCACTTTTAATTATGCAAACGACGGTGCTTTTCCATTTACGATCATTCCACTCGCGGATAATTTCGACAGGTATTGGACGGGAAGTGGCGGCCTGTTTTTTCATAATGCGAAAGGCTACAACACCACTGAGCTGAGTTTTGATCAATTCACGGGTTATACGCCATTATTATATGAGCTCTCAAATATTATAGGTATTAATATTCCCCTTTACGATGAAGGGGATAGCACTAAACATGGGAGAAGGTCGCCATCAACTTTCAATACATCAAGCTACCAGGTGAAAATATTTACCGACAAAAATTTTTCAATTGACGCAGGAGTAGTCGGTTCATTGATGGATAAGAAAGGAGTTCATTACGGTATCCAGGACCTGATACATATGAAATTAAAAATGTCACTCCATCCTAATAATGATGTGAATCGATATTTTATTGGTGGAAGTTATAATAACGGGCAACATGTTAAATTCTAAAAAGTATTGGTTATTTATTATGGGCCTGGCATTTCTGTCTGCATGCAAGCCTGCAAGTATGAGCTTTAAGTCAGATGAACATATCAATGTAAACTTATTCGATGAGCTGTCTGTTTTTGAACCCGGCATAAAGATAGATTCCATCAGGGTCTTTGTGGCGTTACTGGAGGAACAAGTGGTGGAAAGAGATGCTGTACCTGAATATAAACTTATTAATAGTGAAAGCCGTAAACAGATAGTGGATTATGAAATAGAGGGCAATTATCATCAACTCTATTTTTTTCAGTTATTTTCAAATCCCGATAAAAGACTAGCTGTATTTCTCGCGACAGGCTGGAATTATAAAGATACATGCACCAGTCTGGGGCCGGCTTACCTTGGATATATCCGGGAGGAAAGATTCAGGATTGCAAGAAGATTAAAAATCAGGCAGGAGAAAGATCAATACCAGTTGCAAAAACTTCATTGTTTCCCTAAAAAGAATTGTGATCAGGTAACCTTATTTTTTTACGCCGACAAACCTATAAGATCCAGGGATGAATCCCATATCCGTTTTCACCAGATAATAATGGATAGCCCCAATAAAATTGCCGGCACAAAGCCTGTCATTTATAATATCAACAGGATCTTCAATGATCCTGATGCAATGATATTTACTTATCAGAACACCCTGTTCCCTTAAAATAGATTCTATGGCATCAAAAAAATCACGACACTCCTCCCCAAAGAAAGCTATCAAAAAGCCTCGAAAAAGAACCCAAAAAAAACCAGTCGCACCCCAGCGAAAAAAAACGACACAGAAAAAAAGGAATAATAGGCCGAAGAAACCGACTTCACCTAAACGAAACAACCCGATAAAAAAGGCAGCAAAGAAAAAAGCCACAAAGGCGGATTCAATAAAGCCAAAAAAAACGGCAAAACGTGCAAAGAAAACGCCGGCGAAAGCATCAAAAAAATCATCAAGCCTGCCTGAGGCACCAACGTCTCGTGATGTTCCTATTGGACAAAACTGTATATGCCGGAGAAAACGAAACCGTTGGTTCTGCATGAAGGACGATGGAACCGGCCGACTCAAAATATGTGATGGTCCTTTTCTAACCGAAGAAGAATGTAAACTTCATGCTGTATGCGACTAATTAAATGAGCTCATCCTATAAGTTAAAAATAAACCTTTAAACATTTTTTTATGGTACCTCCTTTTGTTGATCTGCACAATCACCCTTCCATTAAACCTTATGGCCAAAGCTTTTCCAGAACCCCAGGTCAGAACAACCTGAACCGTCGGAGAAAGAACAGCATCTGGTATTATGATTCACCAAATATTTTCGAAAGAGCGCTTCAATTGCTAACAGGCATATCAAAGTTTACTCAAAGTGATTGCTCTACATTGGTGTATGGAAATGCCAGGATTGCTTGTGCTTCTCTTTATCCAATTGAGCGTGGATTTTTTACAGGAGAATTGGGAACCGGCCGGTTTAGCGAACTGGCAAATGCATTTGTTACTGGTGTCGGCGAAAAACGAGTAGACTTTATCCAAAACATCAGGGATTATTATGAAGATGTGGTTCGCGAATATAATTTTTTCAAACAGCTCAATGGGAAGTCTGTAGCTACTGAAGCAGGGAATTGCAAATACATCCTGGTACGCAATTATAGTGAAATTGAAACGTATATGTCCACCAATCAGGATGATAACCAGACCATCTTCATGATTATGACAATCGAAGGATTGCATGTACTCAATTCTGATTACGATGAAAGAGGAACGGCGAATGAAGCTTCTGTTCTTGCAAATCTTGCAGCTATGAAGAAATGGGATCACCCACCCTTTTTTGTCACTTTCGCTCATCATTTTTATAATCATCTCTGCGGACATGCGCATAGTCTCGGGGGGCTGGTTGGAAATAAAACCGATCAGAGTTTTGGCATGAATGATCCGTTTACAGAACTTGGCCGGAAGGTGATCAGGGAATTATTAAGCAATCAGAATGGAAAACGAATTTATGTTGATATCAAACATATGAGTGCAAGGTCGCGTGAAGAATATTTTTCAATCTTGTCCGGAGAATTTGCATCTGAAGAGATACCGGTGATTATCAGTCATGGTGCGGCGAACGGGCTCCGGTCAAGAACAGAGCCGGTTATAGATAATCCGATGACTGCGCCAAAACTTCTCGACCAGGATATTAATTTTTATGATAACGAACTGCTGATGGTCGCAAGATCAAAAGGAATTATAGGACTTCAATTGGATGAACGAAGAATTGCCAGCATGTCAACTTTGAAGAATACAAAGCATGCGATCCCGATGAACAAGATCAGGCATTACCGTGCAGAATTGCTGTGGAACCAGGTACAACATATTGCGGAATTGCTCGACCGGAATGGTATGTTTGCCTGGGGATGTATTGGCCTTGGCAGTGATTTCGATGGAGTCATCAACCCGTTGAATGGATACCTGACTGCTGAAACTTATCCCTTCCTTCTTGAGTACCTGGAACGATATGTACACAACTATCTTGAAAGTCCTTGTGGCGATGCATTAAAACCTTTCAACCAGATCAGCGCTTCTGAAATCGTTAACCGGATATTCTCCACCAATGCTATGGAGTTTATGCAGAGATGGTTCAAATGATGAATATTTATTCAACTTTAAGATTTACAAAGTAAAAATTATCAACGGATCAGGGTACCCTATACAATTTTAATCGTCAAGAAGATAGATTTACCATTAGCTGGTATTAATACGCACTAATATTATAGCATTATACTTTACACTTGGTATTTTTCTGGTCCAATGGAAATCTACCTATGAAACTTTAAACATTATATAAATTACCGGTAGTTTTGATTATTTCAGTATTCCTTGTGCCCATTTAAACACTTGAACCTCCGACTGGATATATCCATTTACCACCCGGTTTATTTTTCATCAACATTTCTCAGGAACATAAAACGTATAATCAGTCATCTGGAAAAAATAATTTTATGCATTTCCATTTCCTGGGAGGTCTTAACTACTAACCGGTATTCATAAGTTGCACACTCAACGAATTTCATATTTCATGTGATTGAATTATGTTGTTAATTTAATTCGCTACAAATATTGCCCATGAACTATGAACCACAACAAATAATTCTCAACCCTGACATATAAACCGATATCCGACGCCTGATTCAGTCAAAAGAAAGATAGGTCTGTTAGGATCGTCTTCTATCTTTTTCCTTATCTGTGCAATGAAAACTCTTAAGTAATGCGATTGGTTGATATAACCCGGCCCCCAGATTGCACGTAGCAGATATTGATGTGTTAAAACCTTTCCTTCATTTCTTACAAGGAGTGAGAGCAGGTTATATTCAGTTGCAGTTAATTTCACCAATTCATTATTTTTTGTAACTGTTCGGGCGCCCAGGTCAATTCGCAAATTCTGATAGCTAAGGATAACATCTCCATCCTCCACGATAGAATCTCTTAAAGCAGACCGGATACGGGCAAGCAATTCACCGATACGAAAGGGTTTTGATAAATAATCGTTGGCTCCATTATCTAAAGCTTTGATTATATCTTCTTCGTTTTTTTGTACCGATAAAATAATAACCGGATGGGTATACCACTTCCGGAGTTTTTGCAAAACAATATGTCCGCTTTCGTCCGGCAATCCAAGATCAAGCAGAATTAAATCGGGAGGGTGATTTGAGGCCATTATTAATCCTTCTTTTGCGGAAACAGCTTCCTTCACTATATAACGGTTGCTTTGAAGTGTAATATCCAATAGCCGGCGAATCTGTGGCTCATCATCGATTATGAGTATTTCTGCCTTATTCATCTACTTAAAATAATTCGTTTTTACAGGGAAAGTGATTGTGAACCCGGCACCTCCCAAAGATGCCTTACGCAGTTCCACGTTTCCCCCAAGTGCTTCAGTAAAACCCTTTACAATGGAAAGTCCAAGCCCTGATCCACTTGTATGAGGATTTTTTTCTCTTGAAAATTTATCAAACACTTCTTTCGTATTCATTTCTTTCAATCCTGTTCCACTATCCTCTATGTTTATTTCTAATAAATCCACATGACAGGAAGCGGATATCTCAATCCTGGTTTTTGGATTGGTGTGAATAGCTGCATTGCTCAGAAGGTTATAAAGAACCTGTTCCAGCATTCCTTTGTCTATTTTACAAAAAGGAATGTTTTGGTTCATGCTGATATTTATCTTTCTGTTGGTATTATTTTCCTCAACTCTTTTGACCACTTCATAAATAAGTTCTACAATATCACACCAGTCATTCTTAGGTTCGATGTGCCCTGATTCAAGCCTTGAGATATTCAATAAGTTTTCAACCTGCTGATTCAATCTGAGAGCAGCTTTTGATATTTCAAAAATCAATTGATCTTTATTTTCATGAGTAAGATTCCTGTTCAATTGTAAATTATCACTTGCTCCTATTATTGCTGCAATAGGCGTACGCAATTCGTGTGATAGAGAATTTAAAATAGTATTATAAAGCTTTACGCTGTTAGCTCTTTCTTCTTTAAGTCTTGATGCCTTTTCTGCCGCTCTGATTTTATAAGTAAGAACTCCATTGATCATCGCAATTACAAAATACATAATAAGTAATATGGTATCCTCTGCAGTATCTACATGCATGGTGAACCGTGGAGGAATAAAAAAGAAATCCCAGATGAAAGCACTCAGAGCAGCAGCAAGTAAAACAGGAAGAATATCAAATATGATTGCCAGCAAGGAAACTGTTAGTAATAGAATCAATGCTACTACACGGTAGCCCATAAATTCTGATAAGCCGAAACACAATCCTCCTATCGCGATGATGGCCCCGATACTGTATAAGTATTGGTTTCTGCTTCCTGGCTTATAATTGATGGTTGTGGTCATCCGGTGAATTCAAATAGCAAATGTAGATTTCAGAACATATGAATGCTCAGAAATCCTTAAAGTATATAAAGATTTTATAAAGATTCATTGCCTCTACTACTAAACAGCAATCTAGCAAACTACTTTTGATTTTGAAACATCGTATCTCATGTCGACTCATAACAAAGCATCCGTAGCCGGAGTTCTTATTGCCCTGGGAATTATTTATGGTGATATTGGCACTTCCCCATTGTATGTCTTGAATTCCATTACAAGTGGTAAAATAATATCTGAAGAATTAATCATCGGATCCTTATCGCTTATCATTTGGACGCTGACCCTGCAGACAACGATAAAATATGTCATTCTCACTTTGCAAGCCGATAACAAAGGTGAAGGTGGAATTTTTTCTCTTTTTGCCCTGGTAAGACGGCGGAAAAAATGGTTGGTGATACCGGCAATGATCGGCGGAGCCGCTTTATTGGCAGATGGGATGATCACTCCTCCTATTACGGTAACCTCCGCCATTGAAGGATTAAAAGTGCTACCGGCAATTGGTATCATCAGTCAAACAACAGTTATTTATATCGTCATAGCTATTTTGTCGGTATTGTTCTTTATCCAGCAATTTGGAACGGCACTCATAGGCCGTTTTTTCGGGCCTGTCATGATTGTTTGGTTTTTAATGCTTGCGATTCTGGGCGTAATCCATTTTGCCGATGATCTTAATGTTTTTAAAGCATTCAATCCATATTTTGGTTTTAAACTTCTAGCAACCTATCCAAGAGGATTTTATATTTTAGGAGGGGTATTTCTTTGTACCACCGGTGCAGAAGCATTGTATTCAGACCTGGGCCATTGCGGCAAATGGAATATTCGCTACTCGTGGATATTTGTAAAAACCTGTTTAATACTTAACTATTTAGGACAAGGTGCGTGGTTGCTCAGTCAGTATAATGGACAAGTCATTACTTCTGAAATGATCGATCTGGGATTCAATCCCTTTTTTGGATTGATGCCCGATTGGTTTCTGTATTTTGGAGTTGCCATTGCCACAGCAGCAGCTATTATTGCAAGCCAGGCATTGATATCGGGATCATTTACATTAATAAGTGAAGCGATGCGCTTAAATCTTTGGCCAAAGCTACGTATCGTCTATCCTACCGAAGCAAGAGGGCAATTATATATTCCTGCTATAAATCTATTATTGTTTGCGGGTTGCATAGGTATTGTTATTTATTTCAGGAAGGCTGCGAATATGGAAGCTGCGTATGGATTGGCAATTACGCTATGTATGATTGCCACCTCTATTCTCTTTGCCAACTTTATGGTACTCCGAAGAACAAACCCTATACTCATCTATTTATATTTATTTGTTTTTTTTATGATCGAATTCGGCTTTTTGTTTGCAAACATTGAAAAGTTTCCTCATGGCGGCTACGTTACAGTAGTTGTAGCTGGTTTGCTTTTCTTTATAATGTACAATTGGTTTAAAGCGAGAAGAATAAAGAACCGCTATGTAGAATTTGTAAGGCTGGACGATTATATCTCAAAACTTCAGGAGTTAAGCAATGACCGCACTGTTGTAAAATATGCTACACATTTGGTTTACCTCAGCAGTGCAGACAATCCAAAAGAGATTGAGCATAAGATCATTTATTCTATCTTAAATAAGAAGCCAAAGCGGGCTGACATCTATTGGTTCATTCATGTGGATACCGTGGATGATCCATACACCGCTGAATATAGAGTTGTGCATGTAATTCCAAACGATATTATAAGGGTGGAATTCAGGCTGGGCTTCCGGGTACAACCAAGAATGAATTTATTGTTCCGTAAAGTTGTTGAAGATCTCGTAAAGAACAAGGAGGTGAATGTAACCAGCCGCTATGAAAGCCTTGAAAAGAATAATATAACAGGAGATTTTCAGTTCGTTGTACTGGAAAAATATCTAAGCCAGGATAACGACCTTCCGATATGGGAAAGAATGATGATGAAAGTGCATTTCTGGTTAAAAGAAATCAGCCTTTCTGAAGAAAAGAATTTTGGTTTGGATACCAGCAATGTAGTAGTAGAGAAATTCCCATTGATCGTATCCCCGGCACCCGGTTTAAAGTTGAAGCGAATCGATGTTTAAATGAAAAAGAATATTGAATTTTATACGGACTTTATCAATTCCCCTGGTTTAAGCTCGCGGAAAACCGAAACTCCTGGCAACATTTCCCTAATCCTTTTTTTCGTAAATCTGTATCAAGAATGCTGTTCCTCCAGGGCAATGAGCATCTATTAGATTTTTTTAGGATTTATAAAAAAGTAATTTTGGCAAACCAATCATTCTCTGTCAGGGCAACCAGATTGCATATAGTAAGTTTAAAACTTGCTCTACGCCTTGAGGAGATCGTTGTAAAAAATTCTATATGAAAAAAATCTTTTTGTTCTTTTGCGTTTTGGCTACATCAGCCCTGCCGGCACAAAAATCAGACTATCCGATCCAGGCAGTAAATTTTACCTCCGTTAAAATTATAGACAATTTCTGGATGCCCCGTATGCGTATCAATCACGAGGTAACAATACCCGCTTCCTTTGAAAGATGCGAACGCACTGGCCGGGTGAAGAATTTTGAAATGGCTGCTGCAAAGAGTGGAAAGTTCTGCACCATTTTCCCGTTCGATGATACGGATATTTATAAAACCATTGAAGGAGCATCATTTTCATTAAGTCTTTTTCCCGATAAGAAATTAGAGCGCTATATCGATACATTGATTGAAAAAGTAGCCAGGGCCCAGGAACCGGATGGATATCTGTATACTGCACGAACAATAAATCCAGCCGACCCACATGCCTGGGCAGGAAATGAAAGATGGTTGAAAGAAAGAGAACTCAGCCATGAATTATACAATTCAGGACACTTGTATGAAGCTGCCGCAGCACATTATTACGCCACCGGCAAAAAATCATTATTAAATATTGCATTAAAGAACGCAGATCTGGTTTGTTCTGTTTTTGGGCCCGCTAAAAAACATGTAGCTCCAGGCCATGAAATAATAGAAATGGGATTGGTAAAACTCTACCGGATATCAGGCAAAAGTGAATACCTGCAAACAGCAAAATATTTTATTGATGAAAGAGGACATTATGATGGTTATGATCCTAAAAGTAAAGATCCCTGGAAGAGTGGTTCCTATTGGCAAGACCATAAACCTGTTGTAGAGCAGGAGGAAGCAATAGGACATGCTGTACGCGCAGCTTATCTATATTCCGGTATGGCTGATGTGGCGGCATTAACAGGAGACGCGCAATATTTAAAAGCAGTTGACCGGATCTGGGAGAACATGGTTAGTAAAAAACTTTATGTACAGGGAGGTTTGGGAGCGATCCCTCACGGGGAGCGCTTCGGTGATAATTACGAATTGCCTAATGCAACAGCATATAATGAAACCTGTGCGGCTATTGCCAATGTATATTGGAATCACCGGATGTTTTTATTACATGGAGATTCAAAATACATGGATGTGTTGGAAAAGAGTTTGTACAATGGATTAATTTCCGGGGTGAACATGGATGGCAAATCTTTTTTCTATACGAATGCGATGCAAATTAAGAATAGCTTTTCTCATTCAGCCATTGAGCCTGAGCGTGCTGGTTGGTTCGATTGTTCTTGTTGCCCCACCAATGTAGCAAGGCTGATTCCTTCTATACCAGGATATGCATATGCACAGAATGGAGATGATCTATATGTGAATCTTTTTGTGAAGAGTAACACCACTTTGAATATGCACGGTCAAAAACTGAATATAATCCAGGAAAATAATTACCCATGGGATGGTGCTTTAAAATTTACAATTAATCCAAAGTCTCCTAATGCTTTTAATTTATTAGTACGCATTCCGGGCTGGGCGCAAAATCAGGCTGTTCCTTCTGATTTGTACTCTTTTGCTTCCTCGTCTCCGCAAAAAACAGAAATCAAAATTAATGGTCAGCCTGCAAACTACACTATCGAAAAAGGATATGCCATCTTAAAAAGAAAATGGAAGAAAGGTGATGTTGTGGAACTTAGCCTGCCTATGGAAGTTAGAAGAGTAGTGGCAAGCGAAAAAGTTAAAGATGATATCGGGAAAGTTGCCTTACAACGCGGCCCATTGATGTATTGTGCGGAGTGGTCTGATAATGATGGGAAGGTGAGTAATTTCTTTTTGCCTGATGCTGTTACTTTCACTTCAGAGTTTAAACCAGCTCTATTAAATGGCGTAATGGTATTGAAAGCCACAACACCAGCTATTATAGTAGATAAAAATGGAGAAAGCGTAACAACTATAAAGAAATCTTTTACAGCAATCCCTTACTACTCCTGGGCTCATAGGGGAAAGGGAGAGATGATGCTGTGGTTTCCAACAAAGGTGAAAGATGTTGACATTCTGGCAAATGACAACCTGGAGGAGATTAAAACCAAGTAGTAGTATGATCTCGTAAGGTCTCCAATAAATAATGTTCTGCTTTCATTCCCTATATGTATACGCATACAACCCTGAAATAAGGATAGCTAAGGATGCGTTTAAATATCTATTTACATAGCTTGATCTGGATTAGCTGGATATACCATTCATTTAAAAATATCAATGAAGTTACAACTTAAGGAAACTAATAAAGGTTCTCAAACAGCAAGAAGAGATTTTATTAAGAACACGGCATTGGCTGCGTCGGGTTTTTTTATAGTGCCTCGTCATGTATTAGGGCGGGGATTTGTTGCACCTAGTGATACACTATACATAGCTGGTATAGGGGCTGGAGGAAAGGGAGAAAGTGATCTGGCTGAATTTGCTAAAAGCCCGAATGCAAGAGTAGTTGCATTGTGTGACGTTGATGATCGCCAGGCCATTAAATCACGTATAAGTTTTTCCAAGGCAAAATATTACAAGGATTTCCGGGAAATGTTGGAAAAAGAAAGAAAGAATATTGATGCAGTTTCCGTATCAACTCCAGACCATACCCACGCTGTAGCAGCGATTACTGCAATGCAATTGGGGAAACATGTTTATGTTCAGAAACCATTGACCCATGATATTTATGAAGCACGAATGTTGTCTAGAGCAGCGAAGAAATATAAAGTGGTTACACAAATGGGCAACCAGGGTGCTTCAGGAGATGGAGTACGTACGATGATGGAATGGTATCAGGCAGGTTTGATTGGTGATGCTACAAACATTTATTGCTGGACCAATCGCCCCATATGGCCGCAAGGATTTGGAAAGCCAACTACAAAAGATGAAATACCTGTTGAGTTAGACTGGAACTTATGGTTAGGGCCCAATGAAAGGGAAGAATATCATAAAGAATTTGTTCCATTTAACTGGCGGGGTTATCATTCATTTGGTACAGGAGCTTTGGGTGATATGGGTTGCCATATCATTGACCCTGCTTTCAAAACCGCTGGCCTTGGATATCCTTCCGAAGTAGAATGCAGCGTAGTAAATCTTTATGAAAAGATGTGGAATGCCTCCTATCATCCCGAAAGCTTTCCTGCCGCATCCACTTTAAAATTAAAATTCCCAGGTAAGAATGGAAAGAATGATGTTTTGCTCTATTGGATGGATGGGGGTATTATGCCTTCCAGGCCTGATGAACTTTCACCTGAGGAACAAATGGGAGATTATGGAGGAGGGGCTATTATTGAAGGAACCAAAGGAAAGATGATGTGTAGCACGTATGGAAACAATCCACAATTGTTACCTACTTCACGAACAAAGGAGGTTACCATTGCAAAAACGCTTGCCCGAGTCCCGGAAGGACATTATTTACAATGGGTCAATGCCTGCATGGCTGGCTACGGTAAAAAAGAATTAAGTTCTCCGTTCGATTATGCCGGACCACTCACGGAAACTATATTAATGGGTAATCTCGCTTTACGTTCATGGAATATAAAGAATCAAAAAGGTGCTTTCACCGGAAGGAAAAAATTATTGTGGGATGCAGAAAACATGAAGATTACAAACTTTGATGAAGCAAACCAGTTTGTAAAAAGAGATTACAAAAACAATTACTCCTTTCCTGCAATTTAATCGAAAGCTAATCTTT
>Ga0136634_10000359_pt1 | contig 21076 bp, 16 predicted proteins | sample AntDrymUQ8332106_2_FD_104654 | JGI IMG/M metagenome (GOLD analysis project Ga0136634, IMG submission 104654) | Polar desert sand microbial communities from Dry Valleys, Antarctica - metaG UQ833 (21.06) | ecosystem: Environmental > Terrestrial > Soil > Desert | place: Antarctica: Dry Valley... | reverse complement strand
GACGGCATCCGCGCGGCGGGGGGCGTGGCGCTCGAATTCCCCGTCCACCCCATCCAGGAAACCGGCAAGCGGCCCACGGCTGCCCTCGACCGCAATTTGGCCTATCTGGGTTTGGTCGAGGTGCTGTACGGCTATCCCCTCGATGGCGTCGTACTGACGACCGGCTGCGATAAGACGACACCCGCGATGATGATGGGCGCGGCAACCGTGGATATCCCGGCCATCGTGCTCTCCGGCGGACCGATGCTCGATGGCCATTTCGAAGGCAAGCTCGCCGGCTCCGGCACCGTGGTCTGGGAAGCGCGCCGCCGCCATGCCGCGGGCGAGATCGATTACGACACCTTCATCGACATGGTGGCGGCTTCCGCCCCGAGCGTGGGCCATTGCAATACCATGGGCACGGCCAGCTCAATGAACGCCATGGCCGAGGCGCTCGGCATGTCGCTGCCCGGCTGCGCCGCCATCCCCGCCCCCTATCGCGAACGCGGGCAGATGGCTTATGCAACCGGCCAGCGCATCGTCGCGATGGTGCATGAAGATCTGCGCCCCTCGCACATCATGACCCGGGAAGCGTTCGAGAACGCCATCGTCTGCGCCTCCGCGATCGGCGCCTCGACCAATTGCCCGCCCCATGTCAACGCCATTGCCCGGCATATCGGCGTGGAACTGAGCAACGACGATTGGGACCGCATCGGCTACGACATTCCGCTCCTCGTCAACATGCAGCCCGCAGGCGAATATCTGGGCGAGACCTATCACCGTGCTGGCGGGCTTCCCGCCGTTATCGCCGAGCTGATGCGCAACGGTAAGATCCGCGAAAATGCGCTCACCGTCACCGGCCGCTCCATGGGCGAGAACAACCGGGATGCACAGATCGTGGACGCAAGAGCTATTCGCAGCTTTGCCAGTCCGCTGAAGGAAAAGGCAGGATTTGCCGTACTGAAGGGCAATCTGTTCGACAGCGCCATCATGAAGACCTCGGTGATCTCGGAGGACTTCCAGCGCCGCTATCTGCAGCGCCCCGGCGACGAGGGCGCCTTCGAAGGCCGCGCCATCGTGTTCGACGGCCCCGAGGACTATCACCAGCGCATCAACGAGCCTGGCTTGCAGATCGACGAAAATTGCGTGCTCATTATCCGCAATTGTGGGCCATTGGGCTATCCGGGTTCGGCGGAAGTCGTGAATATGCTGCCGCCCGACGCGCTTGTGCGGCGCGGGATTTCCGAGCTGCCTTGCATCGGCGACGGCCGCCAAAGCGGCACATCGGGCAGCCCATCCATCCTCAACGCCTCACCCGAATCGGTGGCGGGCGGCGGGCTGGCCTTGCTGGTGACGGGCGACCGCATCCGTATCGATCTGAACAAGCGAACGGCCGACATCCTGATTTCCGACGAAGAACTCGCGCAGCGCCGCCGCGATCTCAAGCTGCCCGAACTCGTCAATCAGACGCCATGGCAGGAGATTTATCGCACCAATGTCGGCCAGCTTGACGGAGGCGGCGTCCTGGAAAACGCGGTAAAGTATCAGCGCGTGGCCGAGCATTTCGGCGTGCCGCGCAACAATCACTAAAGGAAACGCCATGCGGGTTGTCATTACGGGAGGCACGGGCTTTGTCGGACGCAAGCTCGCCGAACGGCTGCTGCGCGACGGCGCGGCGGAAGGGCCAGCGGGCGGCCGCACGGAGATCTCCGCGATCGTGCTGTTCGACCAGGCCGAGCCCAATCCGCCTTTGGCCGAAGATGCGCGCCTGACGATCGTCACTGGCGACATCACCGATAAGGCGCAGGTCGAGGCGCTGATCACGCCGGAAACCGGCAGCGTCATCCATCTCGCCGCCGTCGTCAGCGCGGGTGCGGAGGCCGATCTCGATCTGGGCTATGCCGTCAATCTCGACGGCACGCTGCATGTCCTGAACGCCTGCCGCAAACTGTCCCAGCCGCCGCGGCTGATCTTCGCCTCCAGCGCCGCCGTTTATGGCGGCGAAGCGCCGCTTGTCGTAAACGACATGACGCCGCCCATGCCGCGCACCTCCTACGGCGCACAAAAGGCAGCCGGCGAGCTTTTCGTCAACGACTACACCAGGCGCGGCATCATCGACGGGCGCGCGGTGCGGCTGCCGACCATCGTTGTGCGCCCCGGCCGCCCCAACAAGGCCGCCTCGACCTTCGCCTCGTCCATCCTGCGCGAGCCCTTGGCGGGCCAGACCGCGATCTGCCCGGTTTCGCGGGAGAGCAAGATGGCGATTTTGTCCCCCCGGCGCCTTATCGACAGCCTGATCAAGCTTCACGACATGGACGGCGCCAGCCTCGGCTTCAACCGCACGGTCCTCCTGCCGTCCATCAGCGTCAGCATCGGCGAAATGGCCGACGCGCTGCACCGCGTTGACGGCGGCAAGGCGTCAAGGCTGATCGTTTGGCAGCCCGATCCGTTCATTCAGAACATCGTCGATGGCTGGCCCGGCGCCATGGACGCGCCGCGCGCGGCCAAACTTGGCTTGCAAGCGGATGCCAGCATGGACGAAATCATCGCCGCCTTCATCGCGGACGATCTGCCCGCACAAAAGCGGCTTGTGGAAGGCTGACATCGAAGCGTCCTGAGGATTTGCGCATGAACCAAATCGATCTCGCCGGGCGGGCGGCCATCATCACGGGCGGCGGGCGCGGCATTGGGCTGGCCATCGCGGAGCGCTTCGTGGCCTCCGGCGCCAAGGTGGCCATTTGGGATTTGGACGCGAACGCCGCCGAAAACGCGGCAAAACTCCTGGGCCAGACAGCGGTTCAGGTGGATGTAACGGACGAGGCGGCCGTCGTCGCGGCGGTGAAGCGCAGCGAAGAGGCGATAGGCGCCGCCGACATCCTCGTCACCAGCGCGGGCATCACCGGCCCTAACGCCACGATCGCGGCGTATCCCGCCGAAGATTGGCGGCGCGTGCTCGACGTCGATCTCACCGGCCCCTTCCTGTGCTCGAAGGCGGTGGTGCCGGCGATGACCGCGCGCAATTACGGCCGTATCGTCCACATCGCGTCCGTGGCCGGCAAGGAAGGCAACCCCAATGCCGGCGCCTATTCGGCGGCCAAGGCCGGCGTCATCGCGCTGACCAAGTCGCTGGGCAAGGAACTGGCGACGACCGGCATCCGCGTGAATTGCGTCACCCCCGCCGCCGTGAAGACCGAGATGTTCGCGCAGATGACCGAGGCGCATGTCGGCTACATGCTGGCGAAAATTCCCATGGGCCGCTTCGGCCTCGTCGAGGAGATCGCGGCGCTGGTCGCCTGGCTCGCCTCCGAGGAATGCTCCTTCTCGACGGGTGCGGTGTTCGACCTGTCCGGCGGCCGCGCTACGTATTAGTCCAGCGACATCTTTTGTGTCTAACCGTGGTCGCTCGGGGCATGTGCTCCAGGATAAGCGGACCGCGGCCTAGACACCTCTCATCCCGCAATGCTAGAAACACCACAAAAGGCGGGGCGGCGTGAATCGCCCGGCGCATAACCCATTCCCGGCGAATAAGGAAGCGCGGCGAGGCGGTACGGCTCGAAGGGGGAGCATTCGCATGGATATCGCGCACACGCATGTGCAGTCGCTCGGCGAGGCCGAAAGCGTCTGGTTCAAGCTCGGCCTGCTCACCAACGAAACCCACCCGATGCAGGTGCTGATGCGCCTCAACGACCGCTATGGCGGCTGCATCCCCATCAACATCAAGGACGAGCGCATCTTCTTCCTGAGCGATGTCGAATATTTCGAACAGGTGATGGTCAAGCGCGCGGACAAATACGGCAAGTATTTCGACGGTCTGCGCCCGATCTTTGGCAACAGCATGATCACCATCGACGGCGCGCTCTGGCAAAAGATCCGCATGCCGCAGCAGCCCGCCTTCACGCCAAAAATGTTCACCGAATATCTGCCCTATCTGCTCTCCTCGGTGCAGGACAAGACGCGCGAATGGGCGCGCTTCGCCGAGACCGGCGAGACCGTCAACATGCTGGAGGAGACCTGGGGGCTGGCCGCCAGCATGATCTGCAAGGCGTTGTTCGACCGCGAGGTGCCGTTCAACCCGCAGGTGATCTTCCGCGCGGTGAAAACCTATACCGATGTCGGCCATCACCGCTCGATCCGCCGGAAAAAGGTGAATGGCGAGGCCGAGGTTTCGCCGGAGGAAGATGCCGCCGACGCTATCATGAAGTGGCTCGCGGTGCCGAGCACTGTCCTTGGCGCTGACCCGATCGGGGGGCGCGAAACCACCCTGCTCTCCATGATGCGTGAGGCGGTGGCCGACCCGGCAACGCCGGAATTCACCGAAGCCCAGATCATCGACGAGATGAAGCAATATCTCTGGGCCGGCACGGAAACGACGGCGCTGACGCTGGCCTGGTGCTTCTATTTGCTGTATCAGCACCCCGAAGTCGCCGAGCGCATCCGCCGCGAGGGCGAGGACACCTATGGCGACCGCGTGCCGACCTGGGAGGACATCCACGGCCTCACTTACACGCGCTCGGTGATCCAGGAGACCATGCGGCTATATCCGCCGATCTGGAGCTTCATCCGCCAGGCGGTGGAGGAGGACGAAATCGGCGGGCACAAGGTCAAGCCTGGCGACAAGATGGTGCTATGCGCCTATATCGTGCATCACCATCCGAAATATTGGAGTGACCCGGAGCATTTCGACCCGAGCCGCTTCCTGCCGGAGAACGTCACCAAGCGCGCGAAATACTCCTATCTGCCGTTCGGCGCGGGCCGGCGCTCCTGCATCGGCGGGGCGTTGTCGCTGGTGGAGAACACGCTGGCGCTGACGCAGCTGCTGCGCCGCTTCCGCCCGGAATATCTGGGCGAAACACCCGCCGGAATCAGTGCCACCGTGACGCTTACGCCGGAGAAGGGGACGCTTCCGTTCCGCATCCGCGCGCTGTCGTGACGCGCGGGCCTGAGATTTCGCAAAAGTTGCGCGAAACGCGTGCCGCGAATGATCTGCGCGGGGCCGCGCTTGGGCGGTCACTTACCGAATTGGTTGTCGATGGATGGAGTATTCCGGCGCACGGGCCGGGGCGTGCTCTACGCATCTGACGCCGGCTAAACCATTGCAACGCGTTGTCGGACAGAAAAGGTCCGGGCCTCGTTTCCCCCCAGCCCGGACCTTTCCTTCTGCCCCCCGGTCAAACCGGTAGTATCTGCTCTAAATGCTGCACTGTCGCCGTCATCTAAACTCTGAGTCGGCGGGATTGTCACAAACAAAACCCCTAGGGAAACTCCCTATCCACGACCGGCCAGCACGCATCCGCTAAACACCCATAAGTTATTCCACACTCGGTGAATTACGCCTACCAATCCACGGTGGCACCTTCCGATTCTGCGCGCGAAATTTGCGGGGGTGGGATTCACCTGTAGTGTGAAAAGAGTAAGTATTAAGAGGGTTTTTTCCCGCGATCTTATATTTTTGCTTTCGCTTGCAAGCCTAGGCTCCTGCCATGCGGTGAAATGCTGAGTAAACATGAGGAAGGAGCGCGGGGGTGCGGTTGTGCCCTTTACCACTGATCCGTGGCCCAAAGGTCACAGCAGCGTGCCTGAGACACGGCTGCAGGGGCACCATCATAGGAAAGGGGAGACCAGCGCCGAAATACGGCGCCGCTCCAGTCTTGCACGCCGGTCAGGCCGGCTCGGAAGCCCGGCCCCGCCGCCTGACCATCCATCCGACCGAGACCACGAAAATCGCCATCGCGATGCCTGCCGCGATCTGAATGCTGTGCAGGGGCTCCGGCCCGAACCGATCGACGATGAGGGTGACGATAGCGGGATCGGTTGCGATAACCTCGCCAGCGATCCAGCCCAGCAGCGCCGCCCCGGCCCATACCAGGATCGGAAAGCGCGTGAGCAGCGACATCACCAGGGCGGCGCCTGCTATGATTAAGGGCACGCTGGCGGCGAGGCCGAAAATGAACAGCACGGCATTGCCCTTCGAGGCCGCGGCGATGGCGATGACATTGTCGAGGCTCATGACGATATCCGCCAGCGCCACGATGCGGACGGCGCGCCAGAGCTGCGTGCTGGCCTCGATGTTCTCGTCCTTGTGGTGCTCCTCCGGGGCTAGAAGCTTGACGGCGATGTAAAGCAGTGCGAGCCCTGCCACCAGCTTGAGATAGGGCATTGTCATGAGAGAGGAGACGACCAGCGTAAAGAGGATTCGCAAAAGCACCGCGACCCCGGCGCCGAGCATCATCCCCCATACCCGCAAATGCGGCGGCAGACCGCGGCAGGCCAAGGCGATTACGACGGCATTGTCGCCCGCTAGCAGGATGTCGATCCAGATAATCTGAAGCACCGACAGCCAAAAGGCCGGACGCTGCATATCGGCCCAGGTGTTGTCGATGACGGCGTTCCAGGTCGCCGGATCAAGAATATCTACCATGTACCCAGCCTACTCCGTCACGCGCGCGGCGATGAGCGCTTCCGTCTTGTATACCAGACCAATCTACAAACACGCGAGCACGGTTGCCTACTAAAAAACAGGCAAGCCCACCAATTCGGCCTCGCGGCGCGGGTGCCGCGTATTACCCGACGACTTCGTCTTGGGAAAAGCACAACGCGATTTCGGCTGCCGCATTTTCCGCACTGTCCGATCCATGCACGGAGTTGCGCTCGATGTTTTCCGCGAATTCCTTGCGGATGGTGCCGGGGGCGGCGCTGGCCGGGTTCGTCGCGCCCATGATTTCGCGGTTGCGGGCCACGGCGTTCTCGCCTTCCAAGACTTGCATCACGATGGGCCCTGACGTCATGAAGGCAACGAGCTCGCCATAGAACGGACGCTCCTTATGCACTTCATAGAATTTCTTCGCCTGGTCCTCGCTCCAGCGCACACGTTTTTGCGCAACGACGCGAAGGCCCGCCTCCTCGAACTTGGCGATGATTTTACCTGTGAGGTTACGCTGGGTGGCGTCCGGCTTAATAATGGAAAACGTGCGTTCGGTTGGCATGAAAGCTCCGCCGTGAAAGTGGTCAGGAATTAGGGCTAGTGCGCAGTTTATAAACAGCCTGCCGCATATTAGGCAAGCGTGGCCTTAACCCGGCCGACGACCCGCCCTGCTGGTTTGGCGTGATCTTTTACCGTGCTATTTGCAAAGAACACGGTAGGCGTTCCTGCCCTTTGCGGCTTCGCTTGCATTTCCACGCATTTTGAAGAAACTGCGGCTCATGCTGCACATCAACGACCTTACCTTTCGCATCGGCGGCCGCGTGTTGCTGGACAAGGCCACCGCGGGCATCCCCGCTGGCCATAAAGTCGGCATTGTCGGGCGAAACGGCACGGGAAAAACCACGCTGCTGCGCCTTATGCTAGGCGAGATCACGCCCGATGACGGCGCAATCTCATGGCCCAAGACCGCCAGCATCGGCAGTGTTGCGCAGGAGGCGCCCGGCGGCCCCGAGAGCCTCATCGAAACCGTGCTGGCCGCGGACAAGGAACGCGCCGCTCTGCTAAGCGAGGCCGAGACAGCGGCCGATCCGCACCGCATCGCCGAGATCCAAATCCGCCTCAGCGACATGGGCGCCCATGCCGCGCCCGCCCGAGCCGCACAAATCCTCGCCGGGCTTGGCTTTGACGAGGCCGCCCAGCAGCGCCCATGCGCGGAGTTCTCCGGCGGTTGGCGGATGCGCGTGGCGCTCGCCGCGGTTCTGTTCACCGCGCCCGACATTCTCCTCCTGGACGAGCCAACCAACTATCTCGACCTTGAAGGCACGCTTTGGCTGGAAAACTTTCTCGCCACATACCCGCATACCGTGCTTATCGTCAGCCATGACCGCGACCTGTTGAATAAGGCCGTGACCAGCATCCTGCATCTGTCCGAGGCCAAGCTGACGCTGTACGCTGGAGGTTACGACACCTTCGAGGAGACACGCCGCGAACGCCAGCGCCTGCAGCTCAAGCTGAAGAAGAAACAGGACGACGCCCGCAAGCATATGGAGGCCTTTGTCGAGCGCTTCCGCGCCAAGGCCAGCAAGGCGAGCCAAGCGCAAAGCCGGCTCAAGGCGCTCTCGAAGCTGCAGCCGATAGCCGCCGAGATGGAAAACCAGGTCACGCCCTTCCGCTTTCCCAATCCACAGGCGCGGCTCGGCAACCCTCTGATCCGCATGGAGGACGCCAGCGTCGGCTATAGCCCGGACAAGCCGATCCTGCGTAAGCTGAACCTGCGGCTGGACACCGATGACCGTATTGGCCTGCTAGGCGCCAACGGCAATGGCAAATCCACGCTCGCCAAGTTTTTATGCGGACGGCTGGACCCTATCGGGGGCGAACGCCGCGCCTCCAAGAAGCTGACTTACGGCTATTTCGCCCAGCATCAGCTTGACGAGTTGAACCCGAAGCACTCCGCCTACGACCATATCGCCGCGCTGATGCCGGATGCGACGGAGGCGCAAAAGCGCGCCCGCGTGGCCGCCACCGGCTTTGGGTCGGACAAGGCAAATACTGAGGCCGCCAAGCTGTCCGGCGGCGAGAAGGCGCGGCTGCTCTTTGCGCTGGCCGCTTTCAACGCCCCGCATTTGCTGATCCTGGACGAACCGACAAACCATCTCGACGTGGACAGCCGCGAGGCGCTCATCCATGCCCTGAACGACTATGAGGGCGCGGTCATCCTGATCAGCCATGACCGGCATTTGATCGAAGCCACGGCGGACCGGCTATGGATCGTGCGTGGAGGGACGGTTTCGCCTTATGAGGGCGATCTCGACAGCTACCGTTCCGAATGTCTTTCCCTGGCGCGCGAGCAACGCAGAGGCGGCGGGATAAGCAAGCCGGCGCAGACCAGCAGCACACGGCAGGACGACAGACGCGCTGCCGCCAGCTTCCGCGCTGAACTGGCGCCGCTGCGCAAGCGCGTCGAGGCGTGCGAACGTAAAGTCGGGACAATCGCGCACGACATCGCCCGGCTGGACGCCCGTCTCGGCGATACCAGCCTCTACGAACGCGAACCCGCACTCGCGCAAAGCCTCGTCAAGGATCGCGGCGCGCTTGCAAAGGCGCTTGAGGAGGCCGAAGTGTTATGGCTGCAGGCGTCGGAAGCGTATGAGCAGGCGCGCCACGCACAAAAAACCACCGATGCTGCTTAAGGCTGACGGCACAATGGCTAAGACATTCGTCCTTTCACCAGTGCTTGCTTTGCTCACGCTCGCTTGCCTCACGGGCCATGCCGCAGCTTTTTGCCTGGAGAAGACACAGCCGCAACAATTCGCATTGTCCGCCACTGCCTGCCTGCATCTAAGCCAAGCGAACCGCGGCTGCACCGACAGCTGCATGTCGCAATGCCGCGCCGCCGAACGCGGCTGTTCCGGCGACCGGTCGGCCTGCCGGGCGCAATTTCAGATTTGCGCACGACGCTGCGTTGTGTCGTGCGGCTCGCGCTAGTCTCGCGCCTCGAACCCGTCTGCACCTCGGCAACAGCCAGTATTTCAATCCGTTGCGCGGATTGCGAAGCTGTGTGGCGCTTCACCCTCGTTCGCGAGGATCTCTACAGCTTCCACGCGCGCGGCGGGTGGACCCTCGCGGCAGCGCTCGAGCATCGTTTCCACCGCGCCCCGCTCTCCGGCAAAAAGCGCCTCAACCGACCCATCGCGGCAATTGCGCACCCAACCGCTTAAACTCAGGGCCCGCGCCGTCTCCGCTGTCCAGGCGCGGAAGAAAACGCCTTGAACCCGGCCCGTGACGCGCACGCGAACAATGCCCTGCGGCTCAGTCGCCGTCTGTGTCACGGCGTAGGCACTCCTTTTTCAACATGATCTCCACATCCCGCCAGAAATCTTCCAAGAGACCGGCCGGTGACCTGAACCCATGGGGTACCCTCTATTGCGGCGATGTATGTGGTCAAACGGATCTGCACTGGCGGGTGATCCTCTTACTCCGCCCCGTTCCTCCAAGGCATGCGCGTATTAGTATCCAAGGATACGGTGTCCCTTTGGATGATGCAGCGTTAGGGAATAGCGTATGCCATGTGGTCTGCCATCGCAGGGTTGAACTCTGTAGGCTCGAAAGGACACCCACCACCCGCTCCCGATCTCAGCAGTTTCGCAATGCAGCTCGAGAAGCGCGGACAACCCTGCCTGATTTGGATCGTATCGGTTCATAGTTTACCGCGACGATAACCCCAGCCGGTGCCAAGTTTTCGCAGAGAACGCAGTATGCGTACCTGTGTATAATGCGAAGTTACCGCAAGTTGCCGACGCAAATGCTTAAGCAAACTCCATAATCACCGCATCCACCGCCAGACTATCCCCCGGCTTGGCCTTGATGCTCTTCACCACGGCGTCGCGTTCGGCGCGCAGCGTGTTCTCCATTTTCATCGCCTCGACAATGCAAAGCGCTTCGCCGGCCTTCACCTCCTGCCCCTCCGCGACATGGATCGTGCGCACCAGGCCCGGCATCGGGCAGCGCAGCGTTTTCGATGAGTCGGCGGCGGTCTTCTCCAGCATGAGGCTGGCGAGCTGCGCCTCGCGCTCGGTGTAGACACGCGCCGGAACGACGATGCCGCCATGGGACAGCTCGACGCCGTTGGCGATCGGCCTGACCTGCACCGCCAGCATTTCGCCGTCCACCGTGCCTTGCCAGATCGGCTGGCCGGGCCACCAATCGGACGCGACCGTCACCGTCTTGCGCGTCTTGCCCGTTTCGTCCAGCACGTCGATGCTGGCCGGCTCGCCGAACGCACCCGACACGCGCAGCTGCATCGGCTCGCCGCCGAGGCTCACCACCCGCGCATCGCAAAAGCGCACACGCTGGCCGGACATTTGCCCGGAAATCTCCCGCCGCCGCTGATTGCCGAGGTGATCGATGGCGACCGCCACGCAGGCCAGCGTCTCGCGCTCGGCGGGCTGCGGCGCGCGCGGGACAAAGCCGGCCGGGAATTCCTCGGCGATGAAGCCGGTGGAAAGCGCACCGCGTCGCCAGCGCGGGTGGTGCATAATTGCGGCGAGAAAAGGGATGTTGTGGCGTATGCCGTCGATGTGAAAGGCATCGAGCGCGCGCGCCATGCCGCCGATCGCGGTCTCACGTGTGGGGCCGTGGGTCACGAGTTTGGCGATCATCGGATCGTAGTACAGCGAGATCTCCCCGCCTTCAAAGACGCCGGTATCGTTGCGCACGGTGATACCGCCGCGCACTTCCTCGGGCGGCGGCCGATAACGGATCAGCCGGCCGATGGAGGGCAGGAAGTTGCGCACCGGGTCTTCCGCATAGACGCGGCTTTCCACCGCCCAACCGTCGATCGTCAGATCGCGTTGCGCGAAGGGCAGCCTTTCGCCCGCCGCGACGCGGATCATCTGCTCGACCAGGTCGACGCCGGTGATCAGTTCGGTCACCGGATGCTCGACCTGCAGGCGCGTGTTCATCTCGAGAAAGTAGAATTTCAGGGCCGGATCGACGATGAATTCTACCGTGCCAGCGCTCTCATAGTTGACAGCCTTCGCCAGGGCCACCGCTTGCGCGCCCATTGCGGCCCGCGTCGCCGCGTCGAGGAAGGGACTTGGCGCTTCCTCGATCACTTTTTGATTGCGCCGCTGGATCGAACATTCGCGTTCGAACAGATGCACGATATTGCCGTGCTTGTCGCCGAGCACCTGAATTTCGATGTGGCGCGGGTTCTCGACAAATTTCTCGATGAAGACGCGGTCGTCGCCGAAGGAGGATTTCGCCTCCGATTGCGAAGCGGTAAACCCCTCCTCTACCTCAGCCGCGCTGCGCGCGATACGCATGCCCTTGCCGCCGCCGCCGGCCGAGGCTTTGATCATCACCGGATAGCCAATTTCCTCGGCGATGCGCAGCGCCTCCGCGGCGTCGGCGATAACGCCGAGCGTGCCGGGCACGGTGTTCACGCGCGCCTTGGCGGCAAATTTCTTCGACTCGATCTTGTCGCCCATCGCGCGGATGGCCGCGACATTGGGGCCGATAAAGGCGATGCCCGCCGCCGCAAGCGCTTCGGCGAAAGCGGCGTTCTCGGACAAAAACCCATAGCCGGGATGGATCGCCTCGGCGCCCGTCGCCTTCGCCGCCGCGATGACCTTGTCGATGACGAGATAGGATTGCGCGGCGGGCGCCGGCCCGATGTGCACGGCCTCATCCGCCATGTCCCTGTGCAGCGCATCGACATCGGCATCGGAATAGATCGCGACCGTCTTGATGCCCATCTTCCGCGCGGTCTTGATCACCCGGCAAGCGATCTCGCCGCGATTGGCGATGAGGATTTTCTGGAACAAGGGCGGAGGCTCCTCGGGGAAGGCGGTTGGTCTTATTTCCGCTTGCAATACTTACAGCGACTTCACGCGCGCGTCATCTGTCTCCGGCGCATGTGCTCGCTCCTCGGGCACTCAGTCTTTCCGCCTGTGCAGTGTCACTGAACGGCAAGGCAGCGGGGATACTTCTGCATAGCGCCATGATTGAGACAAAATTCGCCTAAAAGAAACATATTGGCCGTCTTTCGGCAGCACCGAGTTTGGCTTCAAAGATTAAAGAGGAGATGCCGGGCAAAACCGGCAAGAATGCATGCTAAGAAAAACTATCAAAAAAATCTACGTTATTTTTAATAAACATGATCGAGAACCGGAAATTTTCGTTATATCTTATCCGAAAAGCGGAAGGACATGGCATAGACTGCTCGTCGGATCCTATCTGGCCAAAAAAAACAATGTGGATATACGCGATGCCTTGCACACCGAGAAGCTGACGCAAAAACTGCATTTGCCGGTTCTGGGCTATCGCCACAACGGAGCTGACTTTTTAGACCCGTGGCCAGCCCATGACGATCGCGTCGCCGATCCAGCACTTTGGCAGGGCAAGCGCGTGATCTTTCTCGTGCGCGACCTCAAAGACGTTCTCGCTTCCAGCTATTTCCATGCGAAATACCGGTCCAAGACATTCGAGGGCGAGATTGGCGCGTTCATCCGCGATCCGCGAACCGGGGCAGAAAAGATCCTCACCGCCTGGAACCGCTGGCATGCGACACGCAAGCTGGCGCAAGCTTCGATCGTGCAAACCTATGAGGCGATGCACGCGAACGCGGCCGGCTGTTTGGCGCAGGCCCTGGATTTTGCCGGCTACGGTCCTGTGGACGCCGATGTCGTCGCCCAGTCGGTGCATTTCTGCCAGTCAGACAATATGCGCAGCATGGAAAAAGAGAATTTTTTCAAAACGGCGACTTTGCGAAACAAAGCCGCATCAGCAAACAGCGCCAAAGTGCGCGCCGCGCGCATCGGCGACCACGTCAATCATCTCGATGCAGCGGACATCGCCTATGTTGACGCGCTGGAACAGCGTCTCGGAAATCCTTTCGCAAAGAGATTAGCCTCCGCCGATCTAGACTGAGGACAAGGCGAACCATATGCCGCGAGACCAGCCCCGATCGCAATGCGGGAACATCAGGCCTTCTTTTCCCAGCGGCCTTGCTCGCTTTGCTGCCAGTAGGTTGCGGCATGGCCGTCTCCCTTCAGGCGCTTCCACTCTCTGCGGGCCTGGGCCAGCGCATCGGGGTCGCGCCCGTCGAAGAGGTATACCGCGCGCAAATAGCCGCTCAGATCCGGCGCCTCAGCGCCATCGACGAGAAAGAGCACAGTGGCCCCGTTGGGATTGTCCTCGCCGGTGGTGAGAAACACGGGCTGCCGCTCCGCAAAACCGTCGCGCGCGGTGCCATGCGGCAGGAAGCTCTCATCGGTGTAGGTCCAAAGCAGCCCGTCGAGCGCTTCGACCCGCTCCTGGCTGCCGGCCTGAACCACGGCGCGCCAGCCGCGCGCCAGAGTCCGCTCCAGGAGCCCCGGCAGCACCTTGTCCAGCGGCGCGCGTTCGAGCTGATAGAACAGCACCTCGATTGGCGCGCTCATGACCGTCCGCCGGCCTTATCGACATAGGGGTTTTTCGTTTTGCGCAGATGCAGCCGGATCGGCACCGACCACAGATCGAAACTCTCGCGCAGGCCGTTCACCAGATAGCGGGTATAAGCCTCCGGCAGGTCTTCGGGCCGTGAGCAGAACACGATGAAGGTGGGCGGCCGCGCATTCGACTGCGTGATGTAGCGCAGCTTGATGCGGCGGCCGGCGGCGGCTGGCGGCGCATGACGCTCCAGCGCCTCGCCGAACCAGCGGTTAAGGCCGGCGGTCGGCACGCGCCGGTTCCACGCTTCATAGACCGCAAAGACCGCCTGCATGAGCTTTTCAGCGCCACGGCCGCTGAGCGCGCTGACGGGTACGACCGGCACGCCCTTCACCTGCGGCAGCGCTTGGCCCACCATGTCGCGCAATTCACGCAGTTGCTTGTCGCGGTGCTCGACGAGGTCCCATTTGTTGACGCCGATCACCAGCGCCCTGCCCTCGCGCTCGACCAGATCGGCAATCTGCAAATCCTGCTTGTCGAGCGCCTGGTCCACATCGATGAGCAGCACCACCACCTCGGCGAAGCGGATGGCGTTCAGCGCGTCGCCCACCGCCAGCTTTTCCACACGCTCCGAAACACGCGATTTGCGGCGCAAGCCTGCCGTATCGAACAGCTTGACCGGCCGCCCCTGCCAGTCGAAATCCGATGCCACCGAGTCGCGCGTCAAGCCCGGTTCCGGACCGGTGATCATGCGCTCCTCGCCGAGCAGCGTGTTGACGAGCGTGGATTTACCCGCATTCGGGCGGCCGACGATGGCGAGGCGCAGGGGCCGGGAGGGTCCGTCTTGCGCGGCGCCCGGTTCCCCATCGCGGGGGTGACCGGCATCGTCGAGAGCGGCTTCGATGCGGGAATACAGTTCGCCGATGCCTTCGCCATGCTCGGCGGAGATCGCGACCGCCTCCCCGAGCCCCAGACGAAACGCCTCGTAATAACCCGCCTGCCCCGCCCGGCTCTCGCATTTGTTCGCGACCACGATCACCGGCTTGCCGCTCGCGCGAATTTGCTCGGCGAACAGCTCATCCACCGGCGTCACGCCGGCGCGTGCGTCGATCATGAACAGGATGACGTCGCCGCCCGCGATGGCGGTCTCGCTTTGCTGGCGCATGCGCGCGGCGATCGAGCCTTTCTCCGATTCCTCCAGCCCCGCCGTGTCGATCAGCCGGACCATCCGGCTGCCGGTATCGGCTTCCGCTTCCTTGCGGTCGCGCGTGAGACCCGGCATGTCATCGACGAGCGCCAACCGCTTGCGCGCCAGGCGGTTAAAGAGCGTGGATTTGCCGACATTGGGCCGGCCGGCGATAACAACGGAAAGGGTCATGGGTCAAGCATAGCGGCGAGCGGGGCAATAAGCCCGGCCCGCCTGGTGTTTCATCGCAAAAAAAGTTTAGCGCAGCGGCTTTCGCCGCCTAGCAAAACGATGCGCCATCCGTCAATTCAGCGCAATCAGATTGGCCTTGTCGGTCAGCACATACATGCGCCCGCTGGCGACGACCGGCGGGATGAAGACCGGGTTTTCCAGAGGGACACGCGAGGTGATTTCGCCGCTCTTGGCTTCCAGGCCTACGAGCAGGCCCTTGCTCGACACCGCCCAAAGCTTACCGCCCGCCAGGATTGGCCCCGTCCAGAGCCGGTCGTCCGGCAAAGGCGTAATCCAGCGGGTTTTGCCGGTTTTGCGCGCCAGCGCATAAACGCGGCCATTCACATCGACCACGAACACCGAGTCGCCGGCAACCCAGGGCGTTTGCCCCGCGCGGATGTCCTTGGACCACACACGCTCGCCGGATTTGGCTGCTGTTGCAATCATGCGTCCGCTGGCGCTCGCGGCGAAAACGATATCGCCATCGATGACCGGGCGCGCGGCGTCGCCAATATTGGTCATAGACGCGCCGACGGCGCCGCCCGACACCGAGTCCGTCCAGCGCGGGGCGCCGGTGTTCATATCCACGGCGATAACCTCGCCCGAGGAGTAGGAGACGACCAGCGTGTTTCCGGATACGGCGGGGCTGACATTGCTCAGCATCGAAGCGCCTTCCGGCAAGCCGCGCGACGACCAGAGCTCGTTGCCGCTATCGCCCGAAAGAGCGAAAAGCTGGCTTTCTGAGTTGACGACGAAAACCTTCCCGTTTGCGGCTGTCGGCGAAGTGCGGATGGGCACGCCGAGGGCTTTGGTCCAGAGCGGCTTGCCGTTGTTTGCGTCCAGCGCGACCACCTTGCCAAAGCCGCTCGCCACATAGACGCGCCCGCCCTCGGCAGCGAGGCCGCCGCCAAACCCGGAGTCTGCTTTCTCGTCATCCGGCTTGAGGCTCGCCGTCCAAACGGTGCCTCCACTGCTGGCGGAGAAAGCTGTCACGCGGCCTTCCCGGTCCATCGTGAAAACCTTGCCATCGTGAACGATCGGCACAGCGGTGATGCGGCCGTCCGAGTTCGACCCCGCGCCGACATCCTCGCGCCACACGGGCTTTCCCGCCCCGGTGAAAGCGAGGTGCCCGGGCGCATTGCTCGCAACGCCGCCGGGTTGGCTCCACGACGCATTCGACTGCGCCGGGGGAATGGTGACGGGTTCCTTCGCCTCGATGGAGGCTGTCGCGCTGGTGCCCACGTCGGAGGACAGCACCGAGACGCGCTTGCCTTCGAGGGGCGGCGGCTCTTTCCCCTCGAAGAGGCTGGACACGCCAGGGATCGAAGGCAGGCTTGGACCGGACTCGCAGCCCGCCAGGCTGATCGCGAGAGCAAGGAGCAGCCCCGCGCGGTGCACCATTCGAAAATCGCCGGTCATCAAGGCCAACTCCTATTGCGTTGCCGCATCCTTTGGCGTTCCCCCTTGCGCATTGGCGCCGGCAGGCGCCTTTACCAGCATCGCAAGCATGTTTTCAGCGCGCTTGCGCAGCTCGGCGGGAGCGAACGGGTCGCTCAGGATACGGCTGAACATCTTCTCCGATTCGGCCGTGTTTCCCGCACGAAAAGCTGCAAGCGCCAACAGCTCGCGCGCCGAATATCGCCAGGGGTTGCTGTCCGCATCGAGCTTTGCCAGCCTGCGCGTGATTTCCGCCGGTTCCGCCTCGTCGATACGCAGCGCCGCGCCTTGCACCCGGGCAAAGTCCCTCAGGATCGTGTCCGCGTTGCTGCTGGCGGCGACCTGATCGTAAAGCTTCATTGCGTCCGCGTTGCGGCCTTCCCTGGCGTGCACTGCCGCCAATTCCAGCCTGGCGAGCACGCGATAGCCTTCCGGCGCCTGCTTCACGAGCTTGTTCAGCGCGTCGCTAGCCTCGGCGCCCTTTTTGTCGTCGACGAGCGTCGTGGCTTGAAAAAAGGCGGTGCCGTTCTCGCTGGCGCGCTTGGCCTGATACCATCCATAGCCCTTATAGGCCGCCACGAACAGAACGATGCAGGCCGCTACCGCGATGACGTAGATGCCGTATTTGTCCCACATGCGCGCGAGCTGTTCGCGCCGCATCTCTTCCTCGACTTCACGAAAGATGTCGCTGTCACTCATAACCTTTTGCCGGCTTGGTGGGCCGTCACCCTTGATGCAAACACATTCAATAGTACGGCCACGGCGCAAGCGCCAGCACTGTGAGGCACGGGAGACAAATTACCCCCACCGCCTCGCTCTTCGGGCCTGGCGCTTCTTCCCTTAACTGCCGGTTATTTTGGTCTTTTTCGTGGCTCCCGCCTTGCCGACCGGCTCGCCGTCTCCGCGCATGCCATAAACGTGGTCGGCGCCCGGAAACGCCCGGCTGCGCACCTCCTCGGCATAGGTTTTCACCGCGTCCTCGATGGCCTCGCCGATGCCCGCGAATTTCTTCACGAATTTGGGCACTTGCGGATTAAGCCCAAGCATGTCCTCAAGCACCAGGATTTGCCCGTCGCATGAGGCCGAGGCGCCGATGCCAATGGTGGGGATAGCGATCTGCTTCGTGATGCGCGCCGCGAGCAGTTCCGCCATGCCTTCCAGAACGACGGCGAACGCTCCCGCCTCCGCGACGGCGGCCGCATCGTCCTCGATGGCAGCCCATTCGGAACGGCGGCGGCCTTGCGTCTTGAAACCGCCCATAACGTTGATGGACTGCGGCGTCAGGCCGATATGCGCCATCACCGGGATGCCCCGGGCCGTGAGGTAGGCGATCGTTTCGGCGAGCCTGCGGCCGCCCTCCATCTTGATGGCCCCGCAGCCGGTTTCCTTGATCACGCGCGCCGCGTTGCGGAAGGCGATGGGCGGGCTCTCCTCGTAGGAGCCGAAGGGCATGTCGACGACGACCAGCGCGCGCGAGGAGCCGCGCACCACCGCCGCGCCGTGCATGATCATCAGGTCGAGCGGCACCGGCAAGGTGGATTCATAGCCGTGCATCACCATTCCCAACGAATCGCCGACGAGAAGGAAATCCACATAAGGGTCGATGATCTTGGCGGTATGGGCGTGATAGGCGGTGAGCGCCACGATCGGCGCGCCGCCCTTGCGCATGGCGATGTCGGGGACGGTCACGCGCTTGACCGGAGCTTGTTGCGACATAGGCGCTTCCTCTCGAATTGATACGTAAAATTGCGCACGTTAAGGTCTTGTTTGCGATCGCCAGTGTTAGATGGTCCTGATTTAACCGGGCGGGAGTGCGCGCAAAAGGAATTTCGCGCCCATTCCAAGTCGCGCGGCGCATGAGTGCGGGGGCTTATATGATGGCGCTTGCGGAAACGCTTGGCAGGTTTGGCTTAAGCCTTGCCTTACGCAGGGCAGGCTTGGCCGCGGCGGCATGTCTTTTCGCCAGCGCCGGCCTCGATGTGGCGCGCGCTTTCCCTCTCCCCGCCACGACGAACGTCATCGCGCCGGCAGCACAAAGCGCATCCCCCACTCTGCCGCGCCATGTCCGCGCCGGGGCTTGCGAGGAGTCTTGCCCCGATTGCACCGACTGCGTCGTCGAGATCGACATCGCGCCGCGAGCCTACCCCGAGCGCGAATGGGAAGATCCGATCGCGCGCGAGCTCAAGCGATCGGAGCATGCGCCCGCCCCGCTGGGTGCGTGCGAAAGCGATCGCGCCGGGCGGCGTCCCGACCGCCGGCGCGGCGATCCGCATAATGTCGAGGGTTGCGGCATACGCTGCTGGTATTGGCGCTTGCGCCACGGCTATTGCGGCCCGGGCTGCGAATATTACCGGTACCGGATGCATCATTACGAGGGCCGCACGGGTCATCGCCATCCGCGCTATGCTTGCGGCTCGTAACGGCTTAAAGCGGTTGCGGATTGGTGGCATCTCGGCGATTCTACCGGTGGTGGTTGCGGCAAGCGCATAGGCTTATCACCCAGCCTGTGCATTTCGGCTTCCTAAATACGGCTTCTTGCATAGGACGTTGTTTTTACGTCTGCGCGCAGAACTCAAGCCCATCCAAATTGGAAACACTGAGACGTGGATGGCCGCAGGATCGGCATTCATGCAGTGTTCATTGCGTTCGGCTTTCTATGGGGGGGTTGGATCGGCTGCATCTGATCCTTCGGGGAGAAATGAATGAGATGGCGTGTTTGCGCGCAACTTTTGCTCGCCTTTGTTCTCGCCGCCGGCCTGCAGAGCCCAGTCTCTGCCGAGCGGGGCGGGCCCAATGCGGGCGCCAGGTTTGCGCAGCGTATGATCTCCCCCGATGGCCGCGACGGCGGCCGAGCCGAGCGCGGTTTGCCCGATGGGCGTGACGGCGGCCGATCCGAGCGCGGTTTGCCCGATGGCCGTGACGGCGGCCGATCCGAGCGCGGTTTGCCCGATGGCCGTGACGGCGGCCGCTTCGAGCGCGGCTCACCCGATGGCCGTGACGGCGGCCGCTTCGAGCGCGGCTCACCCGATGGCCGGGAGGGCAATCGATTCGAGCGCGGCTTACCAAGGCAGATGCGCCCCGAAGGCGGCGTTAACCGTTTTTGGGGTGGCCCTTATTGGGGCTACGGAGCCAGGTTGGGCCACCCATGCCGGTGGTGCCGTTCCAACTGTCTGGACGGCCAACAAGACGATTCGCGATGCAGGCGTTGCGAATCGCGCTGTGGATTTTGAGGAAATCAACGATTACAGAAAAAGTATACTCAGAGTCATATTGAAAAATAACTGCGATGGGCTAGACCCGAAAAGACGACTCAACCTTGCCGAGGCAAACGAGAGGAAGCTATGAGAAAATTTTTATTTGCATTGGCCATGCTGATCGGCGCTTTTGCGCTGACGGCAGGGACACCCGCTCAAGCGATGACCGCAGGCGCGGTCACCGGAATGAGCGATATCGTCAAGGCCGACGCCACGGCCGAAAAGGTCTATCACCGCCGCGGCCGCTTTTGCCGTTGGCATCCCTATAACTGGCGCTGCCGTCATCGTCGTCATCACCGGCGCTATCATCGCGGCCCGTGGTGGTGGTAGTAGTCTAGTTAGGGATGGCGCCTTCATTGCGCTGTTCCCAACGAAGCGGCTTCTTCGGAAGCCGCTTTTTTGTTGCCTGCCGCAAGCCCTCGCGTTTTCGCTGGCGAAAAGCCGCAACACTCTGAAAGCGGTCCTTATTCAAGGACAAAGCATCAAAACAAGTTCACTTATGCCGCTGCGAAAATGCGGCTAGCCTGCTGAAGAGACGGGCGTCCCAGCTCTCTTTCGGCGGCTGCACGCAGCGCGAGAGACAGCGGCATTGACCACCAGGTTCCTCGGTGGCGCTTCTGCACCCGCGCCGAAGCTCATTGATCCGCGAGATTGCGCGAGCAAAGCAAAGCCCGCAGCCCAATCGCCCCATTATATCCCATAATCAAGACTTCGTTCGCTTCGCTATTCCGCGACGGCTTTTTTCGTAGTACACTTTTGTTCGCTTCCCTATCCATGATATTTTTAACAAACAACGAGGCCATAAACATTCCATACCGCGAACTTATTCGCGCAAAAAATATCACTTTCATTTTTAATGACGCAGAAGACATCTCCGGCTAATCCTGTTTTCACGAGGCGAGCACTACAAACCTAGACATGAGCAATCTAAACTCGCCCGCTAACAGTCAAAGGAGATGAACATGAAAAACATTCTTGGTGCGATCGCTCTGACGATCGCTGGAAGCTTCGGTATCGCTGCTTCCGCAAACGCCATGCCCGCGGCTTCCGTCGCCGGTCTTGCCGAGCAAGCCACGACGTCCGTGGAGCAGGTTGGCGGCGGCCGTCATGGCCGTGGTCATCGCCGCTTCCACG
>Ga0136634_10000358_pt1 | contig 21085 bp, 21 predicted proteins | sample AntDrymUQ8332106_2_FD_104654 | JGI IMG/M metagenome (GOLD analysis project Ga0136634, IMG submission 104654) | Polar desert sand microbial communities from Dry Valleys, Antarctica - metaG UQ833 (21.06) | ecosystem: Environmental > Terrestrial > Soil > Desert | place: Antarctica: Dry Valley... | reverse complement strand
GCCGCGCAAACCGGACGCCGCGAAGTTGTCGCCGTACGAGTGCGGCTTCGAGGCGTTTGAAGATGCGCGCATGAAATTCGACGTGCGCTACTACCTGGTCGCCATTTTGTTCATCATTTTCGATCTCGAGATTGCATTCCTGTTTCCATGGGGCGTAGTGCTCGGCGATCTCGGCGTGTGGAGTGCTGGCTTCTGGGCAATGATGATGTTCCTTGGCATCTTGACCGTCGGCTTCATATACGAGTGGAACAAGGGCGCGCTGGACTGGGAATAGCATGGCACTCGAAGGACACCTGAACGAAGGATTCGTAACCACAAGCGTCGACAAAGTGTTGAACTGGTCGAAGACGGGTTCGCTGTGGCCGATGACGTTCGGCCTTGCATGTTGCGCGGTCGAGATGATGCATGCCGGTGCTGCACGCTACGACCTGGATCGCTTCGGCATTTTCTTTCGGCCCAGTCCGCGCCAGTCTGATTTAATGATCGTCGCCGGAACGCTGTGCAACAAGATGGCGCCTGCGTTGCGCAAGGTGTACGACCAGATGGCGGAGCCGCGCTGGGTGATCAGCATGGGCTCGTGCGCCAACGGCGGCGGCTATTACCACTACAGCTATTCAGTTGTGCGCGGTTGTGACCGCATCGTGCCGGTTGATGTTTACGTGCCGGGTTGTCCGCCGACCGCGGAAGCGCTGATCTACGGAATCATTCAGCTGCAAAACAAGATCCGCCGCACCAACACCATCGCCCGTTGATGAACCGTCTCGATCAACTTGCCGAAGGTTTGAAATCGGCCCTGGGCGATCGGGTGCAAAGCTTTGTGATCGCTTTTGACGAGGTCACGATTGTGATCAAGGGCACCGACCACATGTCCGTAGCTCTTGCATTGCGCGACGACCCCGCGCTCGCGTTCGAGCAGTTGATTGACCTGTGTGGCGTTGATTACTCGACATACGGCGAGGGTGCATGGGACGGGCCGCGGTACGCGGTCGTGATGCATTTGATGTCCCTGACCCATAACTGGCGCCTGCGCGTGCGCTCGTTCTGTGCCGATGATGAGTTTCCGTTGGTCGAGTCGGTTGCTGGCGTATGGGCAAGCGCCAACTGGTTCGAACGCGAGGCGTTCGATCTGTACGGGATTGTCTTCGAAGGCCACCCGGATCTGCGCCGCTTGCTGACCGATTACGGTTTCGTCGGTCATCCGTTCCGCAAGGACTTTCCGATCTCCGGCTACGTGGAGATGCGGTATGACACGGAGCAGAAGCGCGTGATCTATCAGCCGGTCAGCATCGAGCCGCGAGAGGTCGTGCCGCGCGTGATCCGCGAAGAAAATTATGGCCAGGCGCGCAAGTAATCGCTGACGATGCCTGAAATCAAGAACTACACACTGAACTTCGGACCGCAGCATCCGGCTGCGCACGGCGTGCTGCGCCTCGTCCTCGAGCTCGATGGCGAGGTCATCGAGCGCGCCGACCCGCACATCGGACTTCTGCATCGCGCCACCGAGAAGCTTTGCGAGACACGCACGTACCTGCAATCGGTTCCGTACATGGACCGGCTCGACTATGTGTCGATGATGTGCAACGAGCACGCCTACGTGATGGCAATCGAAAAGCTGCTCGAGGTCGACGTTCCGATTCGTGCGCAGTACATCCGCGTGATGTTCGACGAGATCACGCGTCTGATGAATCATTTGCTGTGGCTTGGAGCGCATGGGCTCGATGTGGGTGCCATGGCGGTGTTTCTGTACGCGTTTCGCGAGCGCGAAGATCTGATGGACATCTATGAGGCCGTGTCGGGTGCGCGCATGCATGCGGCGTACTACCGGCCTGGCGGTGTTTATCGCGATCTGCCCGAGGCAATGCCGCAATTCAAGAACACGAAGTATCGAAGTGAGAAGGACATCAAGCGCCTGAACGAGAATCGTCAGGGTTCAGTGCTTGATTTCATCGAGGACTTCACCAAGCGGTTTCCAAAGTACGTCGACGAGTACGAGACGTTGCTGACGGACAACCGCATCTGGAAGCAGCGGCTGGTGGGTATTGGAGTTGTCACGCCCGAGCGTGCGCTGCAGCTGGGTTTTACCGGCCCGATGCTGCGCGGTTCAGGCATCGAATGGGATTTGCGCCGCAAGCAGCCTTACGAGGTGTACGACAAACTCGATTTTGAAATCCCGATCGGCAAGAACGGCGATTGTTATGACCGCTATCTGGTGCGCGTGGCTGAGATGCGGCAAAGTAATTCGATCATCAAGCAGTGCATCGATTGGCTGCGTTCCAATCCGGGCCCGGTGATGACCGACAACCACAAGGTAGCGCCGCCGTCGCGCGTCGAAATGAAATCCGGGATGGAAGACCTGATCCATCATTTCAAGCTCTTTACCGAAGGCATTTATGTGCCGCCGGGCGAGGTGTATGCGGCGGTCGAGCATCCGAAGGGCGAATTCGGTATCTACCTGATCTCAGACGGTGCGAACAAACCGTATCGGTTGAAGATTCGCGCCGCTGGCTTTCCACATCTGCAGGCGCTGGACGAGATGGCGCGCGGTCACATGATTGCCGATGCGGTGACGATCATCGGCACGCAGGACATCGTGTTTGGCGAAATCGACCGATGAGCGCCGTTCCGCAGACGAGCTTGTTGTTATCGGCCGATGCCTATCGCAAGATCGATCGCGAGCTCGCGAAGTTTCCGGCGGAGCAGCGTCGATCGGCGGTGATCGCAGCGCTTGCCGTCGCGCAGGACGAGCTCGGCTGGGTCTCCCGGGAAATCATTGACGAAGTCGCGGTGTACCTCGGCATGCCGCCGATCGCGGTTTACGAGGTAGCTACGTTCTACAGCATGTTCAACGTCAAGCCCCTCGGCAAATACAAACTCACGCTGTGCACGAATCTTCCATGCGCGCTATCGGGGGCAACGCGTGCTGTGAAGCACCTGACGCAGCGGCTCGGTGTGGGGCTCAATGAGACGACCGCCGACGGAGTTTTCACTTTGAAAGAAGGTGAGTGCCTCGGTGCGTGCGGTGATGCGCCGGTTCTGCTGGTCAACAACAAGCGCATGGAAAGCTTCATGAGCAACGAAAGGCTCGACGCATTGCTCGCCGAGCTGGAGGGTGCCCCGCGATGAGCGCCCAGACCTGCTTTCATGGTCGTCACCTGAGCCCGATGATTCTGGACGGGCTCGATGGCAACAACTGGCACTTGAAGGATTACGTTGATCGAGGTGGCTACAAGGCGTGGCGCAAGGTATTCGATGACAAGCTGACACCCGACGCGGTGATTGCGGAGGTGAAGAAGTCCGGATTGCGTGGGCGGGGTGGAGCCGGTTTTCCGACCGGACTCAAGTGGAGCTTCATGCCGCGCCAGTACGCCGGGCAGAAATACCTGGTCTGTAATTCGGATGAAGGCGAGCCCGGCACGTTCAAGGATCGCGACATCCTGCGCTACAACCCGCACAGCGTCATCGAGGGCATGGCGATCGCGGCGTATGCGATGGGCATCACGGTCGGATACAACTACATCCACGGTGAGATCTGGGCCGAGTACGAGCGCTTCGAAGAAGCGCTGGCGGAGGCATACGAAGCGGGTTTGCTGGGAGCGAGAATCCTTGGCTCCGAGACTTCGTTCGACCTGCACGCGGCGCATGGGTACGGCGCCTACATCTGCGGCGAAGAGACTGCGCTTCTCGAATCGCTTGAAGGCAAGAAGGGAATGCCGCGCTTCAAGCCGCCGTTTCCTGCCAGTTACGGCTTGTACGGCAAGCCCACGACCATCAACAACACCGAGACGTTTGCTGCTGTCCCGTACATCATCAATAACGGTGGCGATGCATTTCTGCAGATCGGCCGGCCCAACAATGGCGGCACCAAGATCTTTTCGGTGTCGGGCGATGTGACGTGGCCGGGCAACTATGAAGTTCCGCTCGGGACGCCGTTCGCAAAGCTGCTCGAGCTTGCCGGCGGCATGCGTGACGGCAAGAAGATCAAAGGCGTGATTCCCGGCGGCTCTTCGATGCCGATCGTGCCTGGCGACCTGATGATGGTGACCGACATGGATTACGACTCGATCGCCAAGGCTGGCTCGATGCTCGGCTCGGGCGCGGTCACCGTGATCGACGAAACGCGCTGCATGGTTCGCTGCGCCGAGCGGCTGGCTTATTTCTACTACGAGGAAAGTTGCGGTCAGTGCACGCCGTGCCGTGAGGGCACCGGTTGGCTTTATCGAATCATTCACCGGATCGAACACGGTGAGGGTCGTGCAGAAGATCTCGACCTGCTGAACTCGCTCGCCGACAACATTCAGGGCCGAACGATCTGCGCACTCGGCGATGCCGCTGCGATGCCGGTCCGTGCGTTCGTCAAACACTACCGCGCCGAGTTCGAGCATCACATTGCGCATCGCAACTGCATGGTTCCGGAGTACGCGTAGTGATCGAACTCGAAATCGATGGCAGGAAAGTCGAGGTGCCCGAAGGCAGCATGCTGATGGACGCCGCAAGCCGGCTGGGCATCTACATTCCGCACTTCTGTTACCACAAGAAGCTGTCGATCGCGGCCAACTGCCGGATGTGTCTGGTTGAGGTCGAGAAAGCACCGAAGCCGATGCCGGCGTGCGCAACGCCCGTCGCGAAGGGCATGATCGCGCGTACGCAGTCGGCCTACGCCAAACAGGCGCAGCGGTCGGTGATGGAGTTCTTGCTGATTAATCATCCGCTCGATTGCCCGATCTGCGACCAGGGCGGCGAGTGTCAGCTGCAGGATCTGGCGGTTGGATATGGCGCGTCGTCGAGCCGATACGCCGAGCCCAAGCGCGTCGTATTTCACAAGAGCATGGGGCCACTTATTTCCGCCGAGGAGATGACGCGGTGCATACATTGCACGCGCTGCGTTCGCTTCGGCATTGAAGTCGCGGGCGCGATGGAGCTCGGCATGGTCAATCGCAGCGAGCATGCGGAGATCCTGAGCTTCGTCGGCCAGTCGGTGGATTCCGAGTTGTCGGGCAACATGATTGACCTCTGCCCCGTTGGCGCGTTGACAAGCAAGCCATTCCGCTACGAAGCCCGTCCCTGGGAGCTGTCGCGACGCAAATCGATCAGCCCGCACGATTCGCTCGGTTCCAACCTGATCGTGCAGGTCAAGAACAATGAAGTCATGCGCGTTCTGCCGCTTGAAAACGAAGAGGTGAACGAGTGCTGGCTATCGGACCGCGACCGTTTCTCGTACGAGGGTCTGAACGCGCCCGACCGCCTTCAGCGACCGATGCTGAAGCAGGCCGGGCAGTGGCAGGAAGTTGATTGGGCGGTTGCACTCGAGTACGTCGCACATGCACTGACGGAGTTGAAGCAGGAAAATGGTGCCGCTGCAATCGGTGCGCTCGCGTCACCTGCAAGCACCGTTGAGGAACTGCACCTGCTCGCAAAGCTGATGCGCGGTCTGGGCTCGGACAACATTGATTTCCGGTTGCGTCAGTCCGACTTTTCGGCTGACGCCGCGCCATTTAATGCGCCATGGCTCGGAATGAAGATCGCCGACGTCAACAAGCTCAACAGTGTGCTGCTGATCGGCTCGTTGCTTCGGAAGGAACAGCCGCTGCTGTCGGCACGTGTGCGCGCTGCTGCCAAGCGAGGCTGCAAGGTCAGCGTGTTGCATGCGGTCGACACAGATCTGCTGATGCCGGTGGCCAGTCAAGTCATCGTGCGGCCGAGCGCGTGGGTCAATGCGCTGGCCGAAATTGCCGCTGCAATCGCAAGCGCTCAAGGTGGCGCGGCGCCGATGGACGGCATCGTGGCCGGCGAAGGCGCGAAGGCAATCGCAGCTTCGCTGCTCTTCGGAGAGCGGCGTGCGATTCTGCTTGGCAACGCTGCGGTCTATCACCCGCAGGCGGCGCAGTTGCATGCGTGGGCTCAGTGGATTGCGCGTGCGACCGGCGCAACGCTGGGTGTCCTGACGGACTCCGCGAATGCGATGGGTGGCCACATCGTTAACGCGCGGCCGGTCAATGGTGGTCTGAACGCTCGACAAATGGTTGAACAACCACGCGCTGCGTATCTGCTTTGGAATGTGGAGCCCGATTACGACACCGCGAATCCCGCTGCTACTGCGCAGGCGTTGGAATCTGCAGCGACCGTGATCGCTTTTTCTGTCTATCGCAATGGTGCGCTCGACTACGCCGATGTCATTCTGCCGATCACGCCGTTCACGGAAACCGCCGGCACCTTTATCAATTGCGAAGGTCGGGTGCAGAGTTTCAACGGGACGGTGCGGCCGGCTGGCGAATCACGGCCCGGCTGGAAAGTGCTGCGCGTGCTGGCGAATTTGCTGAACCTTCCGGGCTTCGATTACGAAACTGCCGAGCAGGTTCGCGTGGACGCGTTGCAAGGCGAGTTATCGGCTCGCCTTTCAAATGAGATCGTCCTGGAGGTGCAGCGACCGGACGCCGCCGCCGATGGCGCTGAAAGAGTCGCTGATGTTCCGATCTACTTCAGTGACCCGTTGGTGCGCCGTTCGCCGCCACTGCAGGCAACCCGAGACGCGCGACCACCGAAGGCCCGCGCCAATGCTTCGACACTGCTTTCTTTCGGAGTCAGTGAGGGTGACAAAGTACGCGTCAAGCAGGGCGACGCATCGGCTCTGCTCGACGTCGTGGTGGACGACGGTGTGGCCGACGGCGTTGTTCAGGTTTCGGCCGCGCATGAGTCGACCGCCACGCTCGGAGCGATGTTCGGCCCGATCACCCTGGAGCGCGCGTGATCGAGACGATCACCAGCTACGGTAGTCAGACGCTGGGCCCAGCGTGGCCGATGGTGTGGTCGCTGGCAAGGATTCTTGCGATCGTGCTGCCGGTACTTGGGCTGGTTGCGTACCTGACGTTGTGGGAGCGCCGGCTGATTGGCTGGTTTCACATTCGTCGCGGGCCCAATCGCGTTGGCCCGCTTGGCCTGCTGCAACCGATTGCCGACGCGGTCAAGCTGCTGACGAAGGAAATCATCTCACCGTCGCAGGCAGATAAGTCGCTGTTCTTTCTGGCGCCGATGGTCATTTTGATGCCGGCTCTGGCTGCCTGGGCAGTCATTCCATTCGCGCCGGGCATCGTATTGGCCGACATCAACGCCGGCCTGTTGTACGTCATGGCGATCACATCGGTTGGCGTCTACGGCGTGATCATCGCCGGCTGGGCATCGAACTCGAAGTATGCGTTTCTCGGGGCAATGCGCGCCGCGGCGCAGATGGTCAGCTACGAAATCGGCATGGGCTTCGTTTTGGTGACGGTGCTGATGGTGTCGGGCACGTTGAACATGACGGAGATCGTGCTAGGGCAGAACGTCGGATGGTTCGCCGACAGGGGGCTTAATTTTCTGTCGTGGAACTGGCTGCCGTTGTTTCCGCTTTTTGTTATCTACGTCGTTTCGAGCATTGCCGAAACGAATCGCCATCCATTTGACGTTGTTGAGGGTGAATCCGAGATCGTTGCCGGCCACATGGTCGAGTATTCAGGCATGAGCTTCGCGATTTTCTTCCTTGCCGAGTACGCCAACATGATTCTGCTGTCCACGGTGGCGACGATCATGTTTCTCGGCGGCTGGGCAGCTCCGATTGACCTCGGGCAATTGCTTGGCTTCGAGACCCTCCCGTGGGTGGCTTCACTTTCGGGGTGGTTCTGGCTGTTCGCCAAGGTGTTCTTCGTTGTCTCGCTCTTCATCTGGTTTCGCGCATCGTTCCCGCGCTACCGCTATGACCAGATCATGCGTCTTGGCTGGAAGATCTTTATTCCGCTGACGCTCGTCTGGCTGGTGGTGATCGCAGTCTGGATGCAGACGCCTTGGAATATCTGGAGTGCAGGTTGATGGGTGCCATTCGGGAATTTTTCGATAGCCTGTTGCTGCGCGAGCTCGTCAAGGGGCTCGCGCTGACGGGCCGCTATGCATTCGCACGAAAAATCACGATCCAGTATCCGGAAGAAAAGACCCCGCTGTCGCCGCGCTTCCGTGGCCTGCACGCGTTGCGCCGCTATCCGAATGGCGAAGAGCGCTGCATCGCCTGCAAATTGTGCGAGGCGGTGTGCCCGGCGCTCGCCATCACGATTGAGTCCGATCAGCGTGAAGACGGCACCCGTCGCACCACACGCTACGACATCGACCTGACGAAGTGCATTTTTTGCGGATTGTGCGAAGAGAGCTGCCCGGTCGACTCGATCGTGGAGACCAATATTCTCGAGTATCACGGCGAAGAGCGCGGCGACCTGTACTTCACCAAGCCAATGCTGCTCGCGATCGGCGACCGTTATGAACCAGAGATTGCAGCCGCGCGTGAAGCCGACGCGCCGTACCGCTGACGACCCGCCATGAACTCGCAGACAGCGCTCTTCCTAATCTTTTCCGGCGTCATGCTCCTTGCAGCCCTGCGCGTGATTACGGCGCGAAATCCAGTGCATGCGGTGCTGTTCCTGGTGCTTGCGTTTTTCTCCGCCGCCGCTCTCTGGATCATGCTTCGCGCCGAGTTCCTCGCCATTGCACTAGTGCTGGTGTACGTCGGTGCGGTGATGGTGTTGTTCCTGTTCGTGGTGATGATGCTCGACATCAACGTCGACAAGCTGCGTCTGGGCTTCTGGCGTAACGCGCCTTGGGGCTTTGGCGTCGCCGCTTTGATCGTGCTGCAGATGTGGCTGGTGTTGTCGCAACCGCAGTGGCAGGAGTTGACAGCAGCGGGGGAGGGCATCGCGAATGTCGACAACACGCGCACGCTCGGACTGCTGACCTTTACCGAATATGTCTTTCCGCTGCAGATTGCGGGCGTGATCCTGCTGGTGGCAATCATCGCCGCGATCGCCCTCACGCTGCGCGGGCGCAAGGATTCGAAGAGCCAGGACGTTTCGGCGCAGGTCCGCGTGCGCAGCGAGGATCGTGTGCGGCTGGTCTCGATGGCAAACGAAGATCGCGCCCGGCAAACCAAGCAACCGTAGGAAAAGACCGTGGTCTCCTTGTCCTGGTATCTCGGTGTCGGCGCGTTACTGTTTGCAATCAGCGTCGTTGGCATCTTTCTGAATCGCAAGAATCTGATCGTGTTGCTGATGGCGATCGAGCTGATGTTGCTCGCGGTCAACATGAACTTCGTCGCGTTCTCGCATTTTCTGGGCGACTATCACGGCCAGGTGTTCGTCTTTTTTATCCTCACGGTGGCCGCCGCTGAATCAGCAATCGGCCTCGCGATCCTGGTGGTGCTGTTCCGCAATCTGTCGACGATCGACGTGCAAGAACTCGATCTGCTGAAGGGTTGAGGGCCAGCTGATGCGCACCCTTTACCTTCTCGTCCCCCTTGCTCCGCTGGTTGGCGCGCTGATCGCCGGACTCGCGGGCAAGGTCGTCGGCCGCACCGGCGCGCACCTGATCACCATCATCGGCGTGCTGATCGCGACGATTGGATCGTTCATGGTGCTGTCGGAGGTGATGGCGGGCACAACGTTCGACGGCACCGTTTACACCTGGGCGATTGTCGGTGGCCTCACTTTCGAAGTCGGCTTTCTGATCGACCCGCTGACCGCTTTGATGATGGTCGTGGTGACCTTCGTTTCGCTGATGGTGCATGTCTACACAATCGGATACATGGCCGATGATCCCGGCTACCAACGCTTCTTTTCGTATATCTCGCTCTTCACGTTCAGCATGCTGATGCTCGTGATGAGCAACAATTTCCTGCAGCTGTTTTTCGGTTGGGAGGCAGTTGGCCTTGTTTCGTATCTGCTGATCGGGTTTTGGTACAAGCGCCCCACAGCTATCTATGCCAACTTGAAAGCGTTTTTGGTCAATCGGGTTGGGGATTTCGGCTTCGTTCTTGGTATCGGGCTGGTGTACGCGTACTTTGGCACGCTGAACTATGCCGAAGTATTTGCGGCAGCACCCGCAATGGCGCAGCGCGCTGTCGAGTTTCTTCCCGGCACTCCGTGGCTGTTAATGACCGTGATCTGCATTTGCCTGTTCATCGGCGCGATGGGCAAGAGTGCACAGTTTCCGCTGCACGTGTGGCTGCCCGACTCGATGGAAGGTCCGACGCCGATCTCGGCGCTGATCCATGCGGCGACGATGGTGACGGCCGGGATCTTCATGGTTGCGCGGATGTCGCCGTTATTCGAGCTGTCCGACGTGGCGCTGTCGTTCGTGATCTTCATCGGCGCGATCACCGCCTTCTTCATGGGCGTTCTCGGAATCGTGCAGAACGACATCAAGCGGGTCGTCGCGTACTCGACGCTCTCGCAACTCGGCTACATGACGGTCGCACTGGGTGCGTCGGCTTACTCCGCTGGCATTTTCCACCTGATGACGCATGCATTTTTCAAGGCACTTCTCTTTCTCGCTGCCGGATCGGTCATCATCGGCATGCATCACGACCAGGACATCCGCCACATGGGCGGTCTCTGGAAGAAGATGCCGGTGACGTGGATCACCGCGCTGGTTGGCTCGCTCGCACTGATCGGCATTCCGTTTCTATCCGGTTTCTACTCGAAAGATTCGATCATCGTTGCCACGCACGCCGCGTCAGCCGCCGGCCAGTTCGGTGCGACTACCGCGTACTGGGCGCTGACGATCGGAGTGTTCATTACCGCGTTTTATTCGTTTCGCATGTTCTTCCTGGTTTTTCATGGGAAGCCGCGTTGGCACCAACGATCGCAGAGCGGCCCTCACGGCACACACGATGACGACCACCATGCCGATAGTCATCACGATGAAGCGCACGCCGAGCCGCACGAATCGCCGAACGTGGTGACTGTCCCGCTGGTACTGCTTGCTATTCCGTCATTCATCATTGGTTTCGTGACGCTCGAATGGATGCTCGGCGGAGACTTTTTTGGCAGCTCGATCTTCGTCGACACGGCGCGCCATCCGGCGATGATTCATGTTGCCGAAGAAGCGCAAAGCGCGGTCAAAATGGCGCTGCATGGATTCACCAGTGCGCCCACGTATCTGGCTCTGGCCGGCGTTGCGCTGGCGGCGTTTCTTTATCTGATGCGTCCGGATCTCGCCGCCTCGTTGAAGCAACGCTTCTCCGGGCTGCACCGGGTACTGGATAACAAGTACTACATGGATCGCATCTACGAGATCGTGTTCGCAGGCGGAGCCCGCAAGCTTGGTTTTGGATTGTGGCGCGTTGGCGATGTCGGGCTGATCGACGGAATCGCCGTTAACGGCAGCGCAAAAGTCATCGGCTGGATTGCCGGTGCCTCGAGGCTGATTCAGTCGGGATACATCTACCACTACGCGTTCGGAATGATCCTTGGCATTCTGGTTCTGGTGACTCTGTTCGTCACTTTGAACGGCGTTCGCTAATTACAACCTCCGAATCGTGACGCCCTGGCTCAGTCTCGCGGTCTGGATACCGATTGGATTCGGCGTCGTCCTTCTGGCCGGCGGCCGCGACCGCCATCCCGATGTCATTCGCGCCGTTGCGTTGATTGGAAGTCTGCTCGGATTGCTTGTCACGCTCCCGCTCTACACCGGGTTTGATCCCGGGTCTGCGAACCTGCAGTTTGTCGAGCAGGTGTCGTGGATTGAGCGGTTAAACGCCAACTACCACCTGGGCGTCGACGGAATATCGATCTGGTTCGTTCTGCTGACCGCGTTCATCACCGTGATCGTTGTGCTTGCGGGGTGGCAGGTGATCGAGACCCGCGTGTCGCAGTATTACGCGGCGTTCCTGATCCTGTCCGGATTGTTGATTGGCGTTTTCACAGCAGCCGACGGCCTGCTGTTCTTTGTTTTCTTCGAGGCCACGCTGATTCCGATGTACATCATCATCGGCATCTGGGGCGGCGCGAACCGGCTGTACGCGGCGATCAAGTTTTTTCTTTACACGTTTGCCGGCTCGTTGCTGATGCTGGTCGCGCTTGTATATCTGTACTACGCCTCCGGCGGACTCTTCGCCATTTTCGAATGGCACCAGCTTGAAATTGGCATGACCGCACAGGTGATGCTGTTCATCGCGTTCTTCGCGGCGTTTGCGGTCAAGGTGCCGATGTGGCCGGTGCACACGTGGCTGCCTGACGCCCACGTCGAAGCGCCCACCGGCGGCTCAATCGTCCTGGCGGCGATCATGTTGAAGCTTGGCGCGTACGGTTTCCTGCGTTTCTCGCTGCCGATCGCACCCGATGCGTCGCACGAGCTTGCCGGCATTGTCATTGGGTTATCGCTGATCGCTGTCGTTTACATTGGTCTAGTCGCGCTGGTTCAGTCGGACATGAAGAAGCTGGTGGCGTATTCGTCGATCGCGCACATGGGTTTTGTGACCCTCGGGTTCTTCATCTTCAACCCAATGGGAATGGCCGGGGGCATCGTGCAGATGATCTCGCACGGATTCGTGTCAGGCGCGATGTTTTTCTGCATCGGTGTGATGTACGACAGGATGCACAGCCGCAACATTGGGGACTATGGCGGAGTGGTCAACACGATGCCGAAGTTTTCGGCGTTTTTCATGCTGTTCGTGATGGCGAACGCGGGCTTGCCTGCAACCAGTGGCTTCGTCGGAGAGTTCATGGTGATCCTGGGTGCGGTGCAGTACAACTTCTGGATCGCGCTGGTTGCCGGGACAACGCTGGTGCTCGGCGCCGCTTACTCGCTATGGATGTACAAGCGCGTCGTCTTTGGCGATGTCGCAAACAGCCATGTCGCTGAACTCGCGGATGTAAACGCGCGCGAATTTTCGATACTTGCGCTGCTGGCGGCGGCCGTGTTGTGGATGGGGCTCTATCCAAAGCCCGTCACGGACCTGATTGACGCCTCAGTGGCGCAGTTGCTTGAACACGTCTCGGTCTCGAAGCTGCCTGTCGTCGACCCAGCCGGCGGGACTCAATGATGGATCCGCTGAACACACTGGTGGCCCTGCCTGAGATCGTGCTGCTGGTTGCAGCATGCGGCGTGCTGCTCATCGATCTCTTCGTCTCGGACGCTCGGCGCAATATCACCTACGGTCTGTCAATGGCGGCACTTCTGGCGGTTGCAATCGCCGTCGGCGTAGCGGTGACGCGCAAGGACACGCTGGTCGGCTTTGGCGCGATGTACATCAGCGATCCGATGGGGCATGTGCTGAAACTCGCTGCAATTCTGTGCTGCGGGTTCATGCTCGTCTGCGCGCAGTCGTACGCTCGTGCGCGCGGAATCTGGAAGGGCGAGCTGTTCAGCCTGACGCTGTTTTCGCTGCTCGGGATGATGTTGATGATCTCGGCAAACAATCTGCTGGTCATCTATCTCGGACTGGAGTTGCAATCGCTTTCGATGTACGCGCTGGTTGCGCTGCGGCGCGATGATCCGCGATCGAGCGAAGCGGCGATGAAGTACTTCGTCCTCGGATCGCTTGCGTCAGGCTTCCTGCTCTATGGAATGTCGATGCTCTACGGCGCTACCGGCACCCTTGAAATCGACGAACTCGCAAGTCGCGTTGCTGCGGGCGAAATCGTCAGCCGCGGATCATTGTTGCTCGGGATCGTTTTCGTGGTTGCCGGACTGGCATTCAAGTTTGGCGTGGTGCCGTTTCACATGTGGGCGCCCGACGTCTATCAGGGTGCACCGACGCCGATCACGATGCTCCTCAGTTCGGCCCCTGAGCTCGCGATCTTTGCGATTGCATTTCGGATTCTGGTCGAAGGTCTGCTTCCGTTCGCGGTCGACTGGCAAAAGATTCTTGCCCTGCTGGCAGTCGCATCACTGGTACTCGGCAATTTGACTGCGATTGCGCAGACGAATCTGAAGCGGATGCTCGCGTATTCGACGATCGCGCAGATGGGATTTGTGTTGCTTGCGATGCTATCCGGCGTAACCGCCGGTGATCCGGTCGTGATTGCGGATGCCTACAGCGCAGCGATGTTTTATCTGATTACTTACGCGCTGACCTCACTGGGCACGTTCGGCATTATTCTGTTGCTGTCGCGACAGGGCTTCGAGGCGGAAGAGATCGCCGATTTTCGCGGACTTGCCAAACGCAGTCCCTGGTACGCATTTCTGATGCTGGTGCTGATGTTTTCGCTGGCCGGAGTGCCACCGACCGTCGGCTTTTACGCGAAGCTCGTGGTGCTGCAGGCACTGGTCAGTGAAGGAGCCACGGTCGCCGCGTTGTCGCTCGCAGTGATCGCGGTGTTGTTCTCGCTGATCGCCGCGTTCTACTACCTCCGCATCGTCAAGACGATGTACTTCGATGATCCGCTGCCAGACGCGGCGGACACGCCGATCACTGCGCCCACCGACATGCGCGTCGCGCTGTCGATCAATGGCATCCTGATTCTGGCACTCGGACTTGCTCCGCAGTACCTGTTGCAGCTTTGCGCGGCTGCCATGACGCGCACCCTCGGCGGCTGACCGGGTCGCAGGAAAGTCTTGGCGCCCTCAGCGGACAACGACGCACTGGCCGAGCAAACGCTCGACAGCCGTCTCGCATTCGAAGGCGATTTTCTGCGTCTCTACGTCGACAAGATCCGGGCGGCCGATGGCCATCTGGGCACGCGCGAGTACCTGAGGCATCCCGGTGCCGTGATGATCGTGCCTTTGCTGCCGGATGGACAGGTCGTCCTCGAGCGCCAGTTTCGTTACCCGCTCAGGCGGACGGTGATTGAATTTCCAGCAGGAAAGATCGACGCGGGCGAAAATCCGCTCGCGTGTGCCAGGCGTGAGTTGCTCGAGGAAACCGGTTATCGGGCGGCAAAATGGAGCTACCTCGGCGGGCTGCACAACGCGATCGCTTATTGCGACGAAAAGATCGAGATGTATCTTGCGGAGGATCTGACTCACGAAGGCGCCGCTCTCGATGCCGGAGAGACGCTTGAAGTGTTCACGTCGACGTGGCAACAATTGCTGCTGTGGGTGCGTGACGGTACTGTCACTGACGTGAAAACAATGCTCGGCGTGATGTGGCTCGAGAAAATTCTGGCGGGCGAATGGCAACGCGGCCAGATCTGATGCGGACAATCAACGCGCACCTGATCACGCCAGATCGCTACATATTGATGTAATTTGGCCCGCCACCGCCTTCCGGAGTCGTCCACACGATGTTCTGGGTCGGGTCCTTGATGTCGCACGTCTTACAGTGAACGCAGTTCTGAAAATTGATCTGCAGGCGTTCGGCACCGTCGGCATTCTTCACAAACTCATACACGGCAGCAGGGCAGTAGCGTTGCTCTGGCCCCGCGTACTTCGGCAAATTCAGTGCAGTCGGCACCGCCGCATCGTTCAACTTCAGATGAGCCGGCTGATTTTCTTCGTGATTGGTGTTCGATACGTACACCGATGACAGACGGTCGAATGTCAGCTTGCCATCGGGCCGCGGATAGTCGATCGGCTTGCATTCAGCGGCCGGCTTCAGCTTTTGATGGTCAGCCAACTTGCGATGAAGCGTCCATGGCGCCTTGCCGCGAAAGACGATCTGATCAATGCCAAACATCAGCGAGCCGAGAACCAGCCCTTTGTCGAGCCACGGCTTGAAATTGCGCGCGCGGTGAAGTTCATCGTGCAGCCAGCTCGCCTTAAACGCGTTCGGATAGGCCGCAAGCTCATCATGCTGGCGATCTGCAGCCACTGCTTCGAATGCTGCCTCTGCTGCGAGCATTCCGCTTTTGATCGCCGCGTGACTGCCCTTGATGCGCGGCGCATTTAGAAAGCCGGCGTCGCAACCAATCAGCGCGCCACCGGGAAACACCAGCTTTGGCAGCGACTGCAACCCACTTGCGTTGATGGCCCGTGAGCCGTATTCAAGGCGTTTGCCACCCTCGAGATACTTGCTGATTGCGGGATGCGTCTTGAAGCGCTGGAACTCATCGAAAGGCGACAAAAACGGATTGGTGTAACCGAGACCGACCACAAAGCCCACTGAAGCCAGGTTTTCGCCGAAGTGGTACATCCAGCCGCCGCCGTAGGTGTCGTTATCAAGTGGCCAGCCAGCACTGTGCAGCACCAGCCCGGCTCGGAACTTGGCGGCATCGAGTTCCCAAATTTCTTTGATCCCAATTCCCCACGCCTGTGGGTCACGGCCGTCGCTCAAATGAAAACGCGGAATGAGCTGGCGCGCCAGGTTGCCACGGGCTCCTTCGGCTAACAGCGTGTACTTGCCGTGCAGTTCGACGCCGGGCTGAAAATGCGCCGTTGGCTTCGCATCACGTCCAACGCCCATGTTGCCGGTGGCCACGCCTCGGACGGCGCCGTCCTCGCCATACAGCACCTCAGCGGCAGCAAAGCCCGCGAAGATTTCAACGCCGAGCGATTCCGCCTGTTGACCCAGCCAACGTACCAGGTTGCTCAAACTGCCAACGTAGTAGCCGTGGTTCTTCAGCGAAGTGGGCAGCCAGGATTGCGGCACCTCGCGCGAATCGGTCTCCGACAGAAACAGAAAGTGTTCGTCACCAACAGGGGTTTGCAGCGGTGCTCCGCGCGTCTTCCAATCGGGGAACAGTTCCGTCAGCGCAATCGGATCGAAGATTGCGCCAGACAGAATGTGCGCGCCGATCTCGGATCCCTTTTCAAGCACGCACACACTGACGTCACGCCCGCGCTCGGCGGCAAGTTGTTTGAGCCGGATCGATGCCGAAAGACCGGCCGGCCCACCGCCGACGATCACGACGTCGTATTCCATTCTTTCTCGCTCAGCCGCTGCTTCTGTCATTAGTTGTCCCAGGCCCAAGCGCTAATTGTAGAAGCGATCGACTATGCGATCATCTTTGCACTATGCGAACCAACCTAAAAGAAAAAGTGGCGCTCGTCACCGGCGCCAGCAGCGGACTCGGCGCGCGTTTTGGCCGTGTGCTCGCTGCCAATGGAGCCTTGACGGTTCTCGCGGGACGCAGGGTCGAGCGCCTGAAGGATTTAAGGGCAGAGATCGAAGCCGCGGGTGGAGCTGCCCATGTTGTCGCGCTCGATGTCACCGACCATAAGTCGATCCGGGCAGCTGTCGATCAGATCGAGCGAGAAGTTGGGCCGATCGACATTCTCGTCAACAACTCGGGAGTGTCGACAGTGCAACGACTGACCGACGTGACTCCGGTGGATTACGATTTCATGTTCGACACCAACGTCAAAGGCGCCTTCTTTGTGGCCCAGGCGGTGGCGACGCGAATGATCGCTCGGTCAAAGCAACAGCACGGGATGCGCGGGCGCATCGTTAACATTGCCTCGGTTGCCGGCATGCGAGTGCTGCCGGAAATTGGTGTCTATTGCATGACTAAAGCAGCCGTGATCCACATGACGCGGTCACAGGCGGTGGAATGGGGTCGTTACGGTATCAACGTCAATGCAATTTGCCCCGGGTACATCCGCACTGAGATTAACGACGCTGTTTGGGAGACCGAGCGCGGCGCGAAGCTTCTCGATCGTCTGCCGCGCAAACGGGTAGGGACCCCTGAAGAGCTCGATGGCGTGCTGCTGCTGCTCGTGGCGGATGAATCGCAATTTATTAACGGTGCGATCATTGCAGCGGACGACGGCATGTCTGCGGCATAGGGCTGTCACCGTACGCGCAGCGATCACCTAGAATCGCCACCCGATAGCCGGAGAACTCGATGAACAAGGTGTATCCCTCGGCCGCCGCCGCGATCGCCGACGTTGTCAGCGATGGGCAGATCGTTGCAGTGGGCGGCTTTGGTTTGTGCGGCATTCCCGAAGCGTTGATCATTGCGCTGCGCGACAGCGGTGCCCGAAAGCTCACGTGCGTGAGCAACAACGCCGGCGTCGACGGTGCCGGGCTCGGACTGCTGCTGGCAACGCGCCAGATCGGCAAGATGATCTCGTCTTACGTGGGCGAGAACAAAGAGTTCGAACGTCAGTACCTGTCGGGTGAGCTCGAACTCGAGTTCACGCCGCAGGGGACGCTGGCCGAGCGGATGCGTGCCGGCGGCGCGGGCATCCCGGCTTTTTTTGCGCGCACCGGTTTTGGAACCATCGTCGCCGAGGGCAAGCCGACGCAGAAGTTCGATGGTGTGTGGGGCAACAAGGAATATGTGATGGAGCGCTCGATTCGCTCCGATCTGTCGCTGGTAAAAGCTTGGAAGGCCGATAAGCAGGGCAACCTGGTCTATCGCAAGACTGCCCGGAATTTCAATCCAGTGGTCGCAATGTGCGGCCGCGTAACGATCGCCGAAGTCGAGGAAATTGTCGAAAACGGCACGCTCGATCCCGATAATGTGCACACGCCGGGAATTTTCGTGCAGCGACTGGTGCTCAATGCCACACCGGAAAAGCGTATCGAGAATCGCACCGTAAGGAAGAACTGACATGCCCTGGACCCGCGAACAAATGGCTGCGCGCGCTGCGCAGGAACTCAAGGACGGGTTTTACGTAAACCTCGGCATTGGTCTGCCGACATTGGTCGCCAATTACATCCCTCCGGGTATCGACGTGATGCTGCAGTCCGAAAATGGCTTGCTCGGCATCGGCCCGTTTCCGCTCGAGGAGGAAATTGACCCCGACTTAATCAATGCGGGCAAGCAGCTGGTTACGGCTCTCCCCGGCTCGAGTTACTTTTCGAGCGCTGATTCGTTTGCAATGATCCGCGGCGGCCATATCAATCTGGCGATACTCGGTGCGATGCAGGTCAGCGAGAAGGGCGATCTCGCAAACTGGATGATCCCGGGAAAGCTCGTCAAAGGAATGGGCGGAGCAATGGATCTGGTCGGCGGAGTCGAGCGGGTTGTGGTGCTGATGGAACACTCTGCCAAGAGCGGAGAACACAAAATTCTGACCCAGTGCACGCTGCCTCTGACCGGCAAGGGGGTTGTAAATCGGGTCATCACCGAGCTCGGCGTTTTTGATGTGACCGAAAACGGGTTACAGGCGGCTGAGCTCGCATCCGGAGTAATGCCCGACGAAGTGAGCGCGAAGACCGGATGTTCTGTCAGCTTCGCGCACATAAAGGCACCTGTTTGATCTTTTGCTTGGCGCGGCGCCTGCCGTGAACCCTACGCATCATCACCATCATCACGCATTAAGCGAGCATCAACGCGGCGATAGCACTTACACGCATCGTGCACGGGCCGCGGGCGGCCGCACGCTGACGATCGCTGTCCTGCTGACTTTTGGCTTTGCATTCGTCGAGTTGCTTGGCGGCCTGTGGTCCGGGTCTCTCGCGCTGCTCGCCGATGCGGGCCACATGGCAACCGACTCTGCGTCGCTTCTGTTTGCGCTCGTCGCCAACATAATCGCGCGGCGTCCCGTTTCGGAGCGCCATTCGTTCGGGCTGGCGCGAGTTGAGGTGATCGCAGCATTCGTCAACGCGCTCTTCATGGTCGCTGTGGTCGTCTGGATCGTGGTCGAGGCATTTCAGCGCTTCAACTCGCCGGTTCCGGTACAGGGCCTCGCGGTAATCGGCGTTGCGGGAATTGGTCTGCTGGTCAACGTCGCTGTCGCCTGGACGCTTTCACGTGAGCGTGACAACGTCAACATCCGCGCTGCGTTTGTTCATGTGCTGGGCGATCTGCTGGGCTCGGTTGCCGCGATTGCCGCTGGTTTGATTATTTACCTCGGGGGCCCGGTGATGGCCGATCCGTTGCTGTCGCTGGTGGTGGCAGCGTTGATTGTGCGGTCCACGTTCGGGGTGCTCAAGGAGACCACGTTTGTGCTCCTCGATAGCGTGCCCGCGGGTGTCAACTACACCTCAGTGGGCGCGACGCTCGCAAAGATCCCAGGAATTGTTTCGGTCCACGATCTCCATGTGTGGGCGATGGTGCCGGGGCGGGCGGCTCTGTCAGCGCATGTATTGGTCAACGACGTCGAGAGCTGGCCGGTGATCTTGCAGCGGGCACGCTCAGTATTGAACCGCGAGTTCAACATTGATCACATCACGCTCCAGCCCGAGTGGCTGCACCGGGGCCCTGGTGTCATCGGCATCCGCGCCGAGTAACGCCCAGCAATTTCCACTTGACTTGACGCGTATATATTGGTACGTTCTTTGTACCAATTAATACAGCATATTTGGAGCCATGGCCGCATTACCCCTACGTGCATCCACGCGAGCGGATGCTATCGACGTCACAAGCCGCGACGCGCGCAGCCGCCTTGCTGCAATGGTGACCAAGCTGCTCGAACACTGGAAACTGACCGCCCCCGAGCAATCGTCGCTGCTCGGGTTGTCGACAGGGAGTCGCAGCACGCTTGCGCGTTATCGTGAAGGCGAGCCGCTGGCTGACAGCCGCGATCTGCTTGACCGCGCCGGCCATCTGCTCGGGATTCACAAGTCGCTTCGTATTTTGTTTCCGTATGACCGAGACCTTGCGTACGGCTGGATGACGCAGTTCAATCGTCGTCTTGGTGCGCGGCCAGTCGACTTGATAAGCGAACGTGGGTTCGAAGGATTGCTTGCGGTGCGCAGGTATCTCGATTTCCAGCGTGGCCAGTGAGTTGTTCTCGGCAAACGCCGATTTTCACGGCGATCTGATTCGAAACATCCCTGGAATTCGTCGATCGCAGAACTTGTTCGACGATCTTGGCAGCGAGCCGGCCGATTGGGCACTTGCGGTCGCGATCGAGGAAAGCGAGCGCATTCCGACGACGACCGCAATTGCTACCCGCCCATTCGACTACGGCAGCGTAATCAGCTACACGTTCGACGCCGCGCACTGGCAAAGCACGCGTTTTTCCGACGGGACTCGCTACGGCGTATGGTACGGCGCGCTTGAAGTCGAAACCACGGTTTACGAAACCGCACACCACTGGCGCCGATTCCTGCTCGATAGTTACAGCGAACTGGATCGCGTAATCGTCACTGATCGTCGTATATGTGACGTTCGGTGCGACGCGCTGCTGATCGACCTCCGAACCAAGCACCTGGAGTATCCCGACCTGATTCGGCGCGGCAGTTACTCGTTCACGCATCAGGTGGGTCGGATGCTGCACGAGCAGGAACTCAGCGGGCTGCTGGTGGCGTCCGCCCGTTGCGATGGTGTCAATGCCGCAATTTTCCGCGCGGGGCGGTTGTCCAACGTGCGGGAAAAATTATTTGTGACTTACAAAGTCAACGTCGTGCGTGACACGTTCATCGCGGAGCGTGCGCGCAACCGGCCATGGCTGTCATTTGCACCGAGCACACTGGAGTAGCGACTACGCGCCGAGCTTGCGAGCCAGGGACAGCACGCCG
>Ga0136634_10000357_pt1 | contig 21124 bp, 12 predicted proteins | sample AntDrymUQ8332106_2_FD_104654 | JGI IMG/M metagenome (GOLD analysis project Ga0136634, IMG submission 104654) | Polar desert sand microbial communities from Dry Valleys, Antarctica - metaG UQ833 (21.06) | ecosystem: Environmental > Terrestrial > Soil > Desert | place: Antarctica: Dry Valley... | reverse complement strand
TACGCGTCAATCCCTCCAAAATACCGCTTGCGTCTTGAGGGGCGTCCACATATGGTAAGCGGACATTAGCGCCTAGGGGCTATTCGCGTCGAGCAAGACCTGCGTCGCCCATGCTCGTTCTGCGCTGTCACGCGGCAAATCGGGCAATAGCTTCTCAACGGCACTTGCTACCAACGTCGAAATGCTCCGGCGGGGAAGCTCCGAAAAAACATACAAGACACTGGCCCGCAGTTCGGGCTCCAGAAGCATTGGCAGGAGCAAAGCCGCGTTACGCTCGCTGGCCAGCCAGTCGATGACTGGTCGTAGCTCCCCGTTTCCGGAACGGAGGGTGTGATTGGCTTGGTCGAAGTTCATAGTTGCAGGATGGTCGCTGCTGCTAATGTCCGCAATGGGTCGAAAACGGACATGATTCTGTCGATCGCTAAACGAGCGGTAAGAATGATGTCCCCGAACTGTTAAGCAGACGGTCCGCTTTCGGCCAGAAGCGGTCTTTTTTCCGGAAACGAACCAGCTCCCAACTGACCGTTACGTCCCCTAATCTCAATCGATTGGGCAAGATCAAGCGCGTCGACATTTACAAGAAGATTTTCCATGGTCGCACGGCGACAATGGGAGCAGCTGCTATTTCGGAAAATACGGGTCTTTACGCTCTAGCCCTTCATGGCGGAGCAGGTGCAAAAGTCGGTGAATGCTATGCGTCGGTTGAACAACATCTCGCCGAATTGGCGCGTCTCGGTGAAGCCATGCTGAAAGAGGGCAGCACGGCCATCGATGTGGTCGAAAAGATGGTTTGCGACATGGAAGCTTCCGGGCTTTATGTGGCGGGCAAGGGATCCGCGCCCAATGTCGCCGGGCAAGTCGAGCTTGATGCCAGCATCATGGACGGCGCGACTCGTCATGCGGGGGCGGTCGCGGCGATCCGGGGCATCGTCCATCCAGTCGCAGTGGCGCGGCGGCTGCTCGATAAGGCTTCGACCGTGATGCTGGCTGGCGACGGCGCGACCGATTTTGCGCGGGCCATGGGCTTTGCGACGATCGAGAACGACGATGATTATTATGTGCTGCCCGTCGGGGTCAGCGCGGACGATATCGCGATCAGTGGCGGGCAGCATGGAACGGTCGGCGCGGTGGTGCTCGACTTACACGGCAAGCTCGCAGCAGCGACGTCCACCGGCGGTGTATTTGGCAAGCCTGCGGGCCGGGTCGGTGACACACCGATCATCGGCATCGGCACTTGGGCTGATCAGGATATTGCGATTTCCTGCACCGGCACCGGGGAATATTTCATTCGTTCCGGCGGCGCGTTGACGGTGGCCAACCGGTTCAGGCTAGCGGGCGACAGCCTTGATCAGGCGGTTTGGCATCTGCTCGACGACGTGCAGCTTTTGGGCGGGGATGGCGGGCTTATCGCGGTTTCAAGCACCGGTGAAATCGCGATGGCGTATAATAGCGACGGCATGAAACGCGCGTCGGTTTCGAGCAATCGGGAATGCCAGGCCACCACCTTTGCGCCGTGCCGCTGAGCCAGGCTCAATCCTGCTTTTGCGCGGCGCGGATCAGATCGAAAACGCGATCCCGATCCGACAAGGCGAGGATCAGTGCGACATCCCCCGGCTGCAATTCAGCGAGGATCATCGCCATGCCGTCTCCGGGTGATCCGGCCGTCCTGATGGCTATAGCCGCGATCCCGTCCTCGATACACTCTCTCGCAATCAGCGCCGGAACTTCACCGGGTGGCCGACCGCGCAGATAGTCGGCCAGGTCGGCCGCGACGACCACGTCTGGACGGAAGCGTATCGCGCCATGCGTGAACTCCCTGATCTCCTGGTCCGTACGATCGCCGGCATGGCTGATCAGCAGATGTCTGCGCCTTGCCGGAAGATTTTCCAGCAGATCCGACATCGCCGAAATCGCATGCATGTTATGGGCAAAATCGACGAACACGCGCGCGCCCCTGACCAAGAATTGGTTGCAGCGACCCGGGTTGTCGTCGGGAGAGGCCTGGAATTTAGTCAAGCCGTCGATGATTGCCAGATCGCCTAGCCCCATGGCCTTGGCGAGCCCGATGGCACCCATGACATTTTGAACATTGAAGCCGGCGGCACCGCTCATAGTGATCGGGATTTCCGCAGCGGCAAGAGTGGTCTGGACCTTGCTGCCGTCGGAATAATGAATATTCTGTCCGTCAAACCAGCAACAGGGCGTTCCGGCGCCTCGTGCATCACGGATCCTGCTGTTCCCCTGATCGAGGGAGAACCAGCATTTGGCCTGGGCAAACTTCAGGCCATTGGACACGACCAACGGGTCATCGGCGTTGAGCACCAACACGCCATCCGGCGTCACCGCCCGGGCCACTGCAAATTTCGCCTCCGCGAGGGCCTCCACGCTGTTCACCCCATATTGTCCAAGGTGATCCGCCGCGATGTTGGTTACCAACGCTGCTCGCGCTTGAAACAGCGGCAATCCGCGGCGCAATATCCCGCCGCGGGCAGTTTCGAGAAAGGCGATCTCCAACCTTTTGTCGCGCAGCAACATGCGCGCGCCGCCCGGTCCGGAATAATCGCCATAGTCGAGCACTTCATCCCCGAGTTTGACAAAATCGGTCGAAGTCGACCCGCTGACCAATCCCGCCGCCTCGCCAATCGCCGTCGCCAGCCGAACGCTGGTCGATTTGCCGTTGGTCCCGGTGATCAGGGCAACCGGGACGTTGTGCAGTCTGTCCCACGCGACATCGTCGACGTCGGGAATGTCGTTCACACCCCAGGACTGCGAGCCCTTGCCGTGGCCAAGCGACACCAACTCATCGTCGGACAATATATCGATGTGCCTGGCATCGGCCGCCTGTTGCAGCCGGGTCAGGGCTGGATTCTGCTCGAGGCCGATCACCTCTTTCAAATCGGCGATCAGATGGTCGAAATCGTCCGCCTGGCTGCCCAGGACCCTGTGGGCGGTCAGGTGGAAGCTGGTTTCGATAACGAACACGGCGGAATAGAGGAGGTCGATGGGCGCCGAGATCAGCAGGGTCACACCATTTTCGAAGATCCGACTGCGGATCTGGCTATCCTGCCAACCGATCGCGTCCAGCACGCGCCGGATCTCCGGCTCCCACGCCGCGACGACCTCCGCCTTATTGAAGCCCTCCACGGCCACATCAATCAATGCGCCGCGCTTGTCCCAAATCATTCCGGGTCCCGTGATCCGGCGACTTTCCGACAATTGCAGTCGGTCGGACTTCGGCTGGGATATCGCGAGATACGTTTCGATCCGCTCGAAATCGATTGTCCGGCCTGCAATCTTATGCATCGCGGTCGTCAATCGCCATCCTCATCATCGTTGCGGGCCAGCCGGACGCCACGTTCATCGCTGATCAACTCTTGCTTATCGTCCGCCATAAATTCGTAGGTGATCGGCATCGCCGATATTTCGCCCGATTCCGCTCGGGCGGCGCCGGTCGCCTCTCCGAAATGAACAATCTGTTTCCAGGAGCGCGCGACATTGTCGCCGATTACCACCAGCAGATCCTTTTCGGCACCCATTTCGAGGCCGTGACGGATCGCCTGCTGTTCGTCCGCGATGACCGTGATGGAATCCTCTGACACGCCGTTGGCCATCAAGCCTTTCTTGACCAGCTGCGGGATTTCATCGTCGGTCCGCCCGCGCCGATTGTCATCGGCTTTCAGGATATAATGATCATAGTGACCCGCCAAAATACGAGCTGACTCCAACACATCCACGTCACGGCGGTCTCCCGGACAGGATACGACGATGATCTTGCGGCGATGGTTGTCGAGCTTGTCGACCAGCATGGTGAGCGTTTCGAACGCCGCCGGGTTGTGCGCATAATCGAGAATAACGCGGAACGGGAGCTCATCGAACACATTAGTTCGTCCCGGCGCCTGTGAAAAGGTCGTGTTGAAGGTTTGCAGTCCGAGACGAATCTGATCGATATTCTCGCCAACGCTGTAGGCCATGGCGGCGGCGAACATCGCATTCTGGACATTGTGGGCGGCTTTTCCCTCGATCGTCGCGGGGATCAAATGCGTCCAGATCAGCGAGATGTGGGTGCAATTGTCATAAATGGTGATCATGTCGCCATTCATCGCCTTTTCCAGGACAATTGCCTTTCCGCCTGCATCGATATGCCGCTTCACCAGTGCGTGATCATGATGCCTGGTGACGTAGAAAATATGATCTGCCTTGCAATAATCCGCCATCAGCAGGCAATTCTTGTCATCCGCGTTCAGGACAACCGTGTCGGTGGCAGCCTCCACCACGATGCGCTTGATCTTCGCCAGTTCCTCTACCGTGTTGATCCCGCCAAGCCCGAGATGATCGGACGAGACATTGAGGCAGGCGGAAATGTTAGTGCTGTCATAGCCAAGCCCGCTTCGCACCAGTCCGCCGCGCGCGGTCTCGAACACGGCAAAATCAACGACGGGATCGCGAAGCACCATCTGCGCCGATTTCGGCCCCGTGGTATCGCCTTTGACCGTCTGCTTGCCGTTGACGTAAATGCCGTCGGTCGTCGTCAGCCCGACGGTCTTCCCACAAGTCTTGAGAATATGCGCAAGCATTCGCGATGTCGTGGTCTTGCCATTGGTGCCGGTGATCGCGGCAATCGGAATTCGGCTGGGTGTGCCAGGCGGGAACAGCATCGCAATGACCTTGCCGGCCACATCGCGCGGCTGGCCTTCGCTGGGCGCGACATGCATTCGGAAACCGGGCGCTGCGTTGACCTCGACAATCGCGCCGCCGATGTCCTTGTAGGACTGCGAGATGTCGTCGGTGAGGAAATCGACGCCCCCGACGTCCAGTCCGACCGCCTGGATCGCGCGCACCGCCATTTCCCGGTTATCGGGGTGGACGACATCGGTCAGGTCGATCGCGGTTCCGCCGGTCGACAGGTTCGCGGTATCGCGCAAATAGAAGATCTGTCCCGAGTCGAGCACCGTGCCTTCATTATAGCCAGCATTGCCCATCAGGCGCCGCGCCTGACTGTCGAGCTCCAGCCGGGTCAACGCCTTCTCATGGCCAACACCGCGCCGGGGATCGTCGTTCACTTCGTCGATCAATTCGCCAATATTCTGCTTGCCGTCCCCCCTGATATGACCTGGCACGCGCTTGGCGACCGCGACCAGTTCGTTATCGACGACCAGCATCCGGTGATCGAAGCCGGTGACGTAATTCTCGACCAGCACCGCCTTGCTGGTCCCCTGTTCAAGCGCAAGATCGAAAGCACTTCGCACTTCGTCGTCGGTGGTCAGGTGGATCGACACGCCGCGCCCATGATTGGCGTTGAGCGGTTTGAGCACTACCGGAAAGCCGATAATCCGCGCAGCGCCGACCGCCTCTTCAGCATCGTAAACCATTTGCTGGTGCGGCACGGGCAAGCCCAAATCATTGAGCAGGTGGCGCGTGTCCTCCTTGTCACAGCTGATATCGACCGCGATATGCTTGGTCTCGCTGGTGATGGTCGCTTGGATGCGCTTCTGATATTTCCCGTGACCGAATTGGACGAGGCTATGCTTGTTGAGCCTCAGCCACGGCACATCGCGCTGCTCCGCGGCTTTGACGAGCGAGGCGGTGCTCGGCCCAAAGGCGTGACGTTGCGCATCTTTGATGAAACGCCTGAGATCTTCGTCCCAGTCGAATTTCGGATCCGGCGTATAGCCTGTCTGCGCCTGCACATTTTCGGGCAGCAAGTGCATCAACAATCTGATCGCTAGGTTGCCTGCGGCCAGCCCAACGTCGCGGTGAACGTAGGCATACACCATATTATAATGGCCAACCTCGCCGGCTGAGCGTGTTCGCCCGAACGTCACTTCGTTGCCCGCTACACCTTGGAGCTCTAGCGCGACATGCTCCGTGATGTGCGCCATCCACGTGCCATCATCCTCCCGCAGCCGCCTTACGAAGCCCCCGAGTGCGCGATAGGAACAGCCATGGTCCGCCAACCCCGGCAGCGCCGCGACCAGCCCATTGATAAACGCCGTGCCCAGCTTCACCGACGGCCACTGCTCGAGAACGCCAATATCCAGCACATGCCGGATACAGCGGAAACCGGCATATTGGTTTGGGCCGACATAGACATTGGTGCTCAGAATTTTCATGCTCGGTTTCCCATTCCCGTGCCGGGCACCCCGTCACCAATTATCACAAGTTGCGCCTGCGGTTTTGGCGCTCGTCCGGCGGATACGCCTCGCGCTTACCGAGGTCATAGCGGCATCCCTGGTCGAGGATATCCAGCTTCAGGCCAATCATGCCAATTCCTTGTGACGGCGAAACGCTGTGGGCGGAGGAATAGCTCATCTCGCTACCATCGACGAACGTCACCGTCCCGCTGCCGACTACCTCGATCATCCCGTGCGGGTCGATGAACGCCGCGGTATCCTCGTCAATCCCCATGCCGAGCAAAAAAGGATTGAGCGACACGGCCGAGAGCAAGCGGCCTAACCGGTTGCGCTGGGAAAAATGCTGATCGATCACTGCTGCGTTGGTCAGCCCCAGTCCCGGTGCCAGTACGACACCGCCGCCCGACGGTCCTTTGTCGGGATCGCCGCCGGCCAACATATGTTCCGACATGATCGACGCCCCTGCGGACGTTCCCGCCACCAGCGTACCCGTCGCATTTTTGCGCCGGATCATCTGAGCAACTGCCGTACCGCCCAGGATGCTGCTCAACCGCAACTGGTTTCCGCCGGTCAGGAAAATCGCACTCGCTTGGCCGCAGCGTTCGGCAAATTCGGGATTGTTGCAGTCGCTGCGCGTCGCGATCGGGATGCTGCTGACCCTCCCGGCGCCCAGCTTGGTGAAGATACGTTCGTAGAATGAACCCGTTTCCTCCAGCCGTGAGGCTGTCGGCAAGATAACGATATTGGCTGCCCGACCCCCGGCGAGCGCCAACACGCGCTTCAGGATTACCGGATGGGTATCCTTATCCTCACTACCCCCGATTGGAACGATATAGCCACGCTCGTCGCCATCATTGCCAGCAGCCGGCATGCAAATATCCTAAATTTCAAATGCGCCACAGATCATGTGGAGGTCATGATCCCGTCGGCGGTACAGAGCAATCCACAGCAATTCGAGTCAATATCGCGGGATTAGCGGAGCGGACAACTTCCAATACGCTACATGGCCGACCGGCAGCTTTCCTTCGGAGCGAGCCGAAAGCAGTCAGTCTGGTCCCGGCAGGTACCCGCCGTTCGGTTTAGCGCCCATGCCGGTCGTAGCGACCAACGGATGAAATTCCGCAAAGCGGCCATTCGTCAAAGGCTGGCAAGCCTGAGCGACGCTGGGCTTGATGGTGATTGAGTAGCATCATCACTGCCTTGAAAGCGCGAGCTGAGTTCTGGCCAACGTGCTTGCCCAAGCGATATCAGACCATGAGCCTCATGCGGCGAACCATTTTTCCCTATTTCAAACAAGCTGCTCACCGTTGCTGGCAATGATCCGGCTGTAGAGTTTGGCGCTGTCCTTAGGCGTACGAATCTGCGTTTCGAAATCGACATGGACCATTCCGAACCGCTTTGAGTAGCCGAGCGACCATTCGAGATTGTCGAACAGCGACCACAGCATATAGCCGCGCACATCGACGCCGGCGGCGATCGCATCGCCAATCGCGGCGATATGCTCTTTGAGGTAGGACACCCGCAGCGGATCGTGCACCCCGTCCTTGGCGGCAACCGGCGGGTCGTAGAAGGCGGCGCCATTTTCTGTGATGTACAGCGGCATCGCGCCGTAGCTTTCCTTGAACCACAGCAGCAGGTCGGTCAGCGCGGGGGCGTGCACCTCCCATCCGGTCTCGGTGTAGGTTTTGCCCTTCTGCATCACCATGCTGGCCTTCAGCGGCCAACTATTTTCGTCGTGGCGAACGATATTGCGGGTGTAGTAATTGAGGCCGATGAAATCGACTGGCTGGGCGATGTCGGCGAGATCGGAGGTCGGCCAGTCGGGCCACGCCTCACCGAAGATTTCCTTGAGTTCGGCGGGGTAGCTGCCCTTGAGCGCGGGATCGAGATACTGGCGGTTCATGTAGGCGTCGGCGCGCGCGGTCGCGGCGATATCCGTCGGGCTGTCGCTGGCCGGATATTTTGGCTCGATGTTGACCACCAGCCCGATCTCGTGCGCGCCGACCTCGCGATAGATTCTCACCGCGGCACCGTGCGCGCGCATCAGATTGTGACTGGCGATCGGCGCTTCGAACATGTTGCGATGGCCGGGCGCGAGCGCGCCGTGAAGGTAGCCGCCGTCGGTCACCACCCATGGCTCGTTGAGCGTGACCCACTTCTTGACGCGCCCGTCGAGGCGGGTGAACAGGATGCGGGCATAGTCGGCGAACCAATCGGCGATGTCGCGGTTAAGCCAGCCGCCGCGGTCGTCGAGCGCAGCCGGCAGGTCCCAGTGATAGAGGGTGCACAAAGGCTCGATGCCGTTGGCAATCAGCGTGTCGACCAGCCGCTGATAGAAGTCGAGGCCGGCCTCGTTGACCCGGCCGGTGCCGTCGGGAAGAATGCGCCCCCACGCGACCGAGAAGCGATAGGCCTTGAGGCCGAGGTGCTTCATCAGCGCGACGTCCTGCTCCATCCGGTTGTAATGGTCGCAAGCGACATCGCCGGTATCGCCCTTGGCGGCCATCAGTCGCGGATCATGGCTGAAACGCTGCCAGATGCTGGCCCCGGCGCCATCGGCCAGCGGAGACCCCTCGATCTGATAGGCGGCGGTGGCCGCGCCCCACAGGAAATTATCAGGAAAACGGGTCATTTTTTGTCCTTGTTGCGGGTCAGGCATGGCGATCATGAACCGACGTCGATGCGGATCGGTTTGCCGGAAGATGCGATGTGCAGTGCGCGATTACGCCACTGGATCGGACGGCCATCGATCCGTGCCGCCGGCAACGGGCTGGAAAACGGCCAGGCGAGGACGAATCCGCCGGGCGGACGCGCGCTTCCCGAGATCGTCGCGCTGAGTCGGCGCGGGTTGCCGCGCATGGCGAAGTCGAGGCTGCCGTACGGCGTCGCGAGGCCGCGAATGGCCGATCCCTGGCCGACCAGCCAGTCCTTGGACAAGCCGCCGCCGAGCACCAACGACTGATCTTCGCGTCGGTCCCAGGCGAACATGTCGAGCGCGCCGCGGACGAAATCCGACGCGACCCAGGCGTGCGGCATATCGCCGATGAAGCGGATCTCGCGCGGGTCGCGGCCGACCACCTCCGCCCATTGGTTCCAGGCGGCGGGTCGGCGATCGGCCATGAAGAAGCCGATCAATTCGTCGATCCGCTCGCGCCAGCCAAGCCGGACGAAGCTGCCGATCACGCGGGTTTCATAGGGTGTATAATCCTTCCACGCCTTGGTCCCCGCAGCGCGGGCGCGAAACTCGGTCCAATAGCGGTCAAAGGTTGCCTCGAGCATCTTGGGATTGAGCCGCGCCTGCTGTCCTCCTGGATCGAGCGCGATGGTGGTCGAAGTCGCGTCGAAATCGCCGAGGCTGGTCGCGCCGGGAATGAAGGCAATCTTCCAATAATCGCGCGCGGCAAGGATCGCGGCGTGGAGATCGGTCGAGAATTGGTCCCGTGACGCCGCGAGTTCGCTCGTTTCGGGTTTGCCGAGGAGCCTGGCGATATCGGCCGCGTCGTCATAGCCGCGCAACGCCCAGAAATCGTCCCACAGGCTGTACTGGGGCTTGGCCGAATAGCCTTCGTGGCTGATCGAAGGCGGCATCAGGCCGTACAGCATTCGCTTATCCGGCGCGCGGTTGGCGGCGGTCCGCTGGCTGAGGCGCAGCTTGTCCATGTAGCGCACGGCGGCGAGCACCGATGGCCAGTCGCGCTGCAGGGCGGCGCGGTCGCCGGTGAAGCGGTAAAGCTGGCTGACGAGAAAGATATATTCGCCTTGGCTATCGTTTTCGGGCACCGGGTCGGCACCGCGAAAATCGACGCAGCACGGCACCTTGCCATTGGCGAACAAATGGCCGCGATAATAATCGGCAAAGGCGCGCGCGACGTCGGCGCGGCCCATCCGAAGCAGCGCCTCCGACATCATCGCGCCATCGCGGATCCAGGCGCGATTGTAGCTCCGCGTGCCGGGCTTGAGCATCGGACCGTCGCGGCTGGTGAGAATATGGGCGAAGGTTGTGGCGACGGTGTCGGCAAAGGTCTGTTTGGCTGGCGGCACGGTCATCGCGACGCGGCCCAGCACGGTGCGCCAGTGGGCGAGGGTGTCGGCATGCGCGCGGTCGAACGGGGGGGCAGGGCCGGCACCAGCTATGGTCAGGACGATGCGGCGGATTTCGCCCGGTGCGAGCACCAGCTGATAGGATAGATCGGCCCCGACCATGTCATGGCCAGTGGCGGCGGGCTGGCTGGCGATGCGGATCACCGGGTTGCCCTCGAAGCGCAGGGTGCGGACGACCGGCGGATCGCCTTCCTCTTGCGGTTGGACAATGGCCAGACTTCCGCGCGACCGCTCGATCCAGGAGATCGGGCTGGCGCCGCCCTTCTGCGACAGAAACTGCATTGGCGGATTGACCTGCCATGGACGCACCAGCAGCCGCAGTTCGACCGAGCGGCGGGTCCGCGTGCGGTTGGCCAGCGTATAAGCGGCAAAAGCGGCGCGGCCGGCGGAATCAGCAAGCAGCATCGTGTCGAGCGTCACGCTTGGCATCGTCCAGCGCACCGACGGAATCGGTAGCCGGGCATCAGCGAGCTGCGGCGCGGACTCGACGTTGGCCCAGTCGAACCGTTCCCCGCCATCGATCACTATTGGAGCGATCGAAAAGCTGCCCTTGGCGGGCTCGATTGCGGCATCCTCATCGATCAGCGCGCCGATCTTGCCGTCGTCCGATCCGGCGAGCGTCCAATAGGGTTGCTCGCCAATGAAGGCGCGCGGATAGGCGCCGCGCGGGGCGGCCTTGGCGATCCCTGCGATGGCGTCGTTCCGGCGATCTTCGACAGCTGTCGGAACGGTCGGCACGCCTGGAAGGGGCACGATGCGCAAATCGTCAATCTGCAGCGTGCCGGCACCGCCATCGCGGTTGCGGGCGACGACGAACTCGATCCCGGCCGCATGGCGTAACGTCTTGTCCGCGGTTGGCCCCCAGGCGAAGCCGATCTCGCCGGCCGAGACAATGACCTCCTGCCAGCCGCCCGACGGGCGATGGTTGCGCCACACTTTCCACCACACATTGTCGCCGTCGGTCAGCTTCATCTGCAAGTCGTTGCGTCCGCCGGTGCCGCGCATGCGAAAGCGGACCTCGAAATTGCGGGGGAGTGCGATATCGGCTTTGCGGCGGACAAAAGCATAACCCGAGACGCCGCCAAAATCGTACGCCATCTCAACAGCATTTCCAGCAGCGCGACTGGATGCGGTGACGCTGTCCGATCCCTCGGCGGGCCAGGCGGCGACGCTGTCCATCGGGTCCGAAAACAGCGGCGCGGGAGCGGCCCCGAGCAGGAACAGTGCGGCGAGGATTGCAATCCGCCTCATCCCTTGACGCTTCCGGCCAGCAGCCCGTCGAGATAGTGGCGTTGCAACACGAGGAACAGGACCAGTACCGGCAGCACGGTGACCACCGATCCAGCCATCATCAGCTCATTATCCTGGACATGCTCGCGGGAGAGAGCGGCGAGCGCGACCGGCAGCGTGTAAAGGTCCTGGTCGGCGAGGATGATCAGCGGCCACATGAAGTCGTTCCAGCTGCCAAGGAAGATGAACAAGGCGAGCGTGATCAGCACCGGCTTCAAGGCGGGCAGGACGATCTTGCGCAGGATCAGCCCCTCGCTCGCGCCGTCGATGCGTGCCGCCTCGAGCAATTCAGTCGGGATCGACAGGGTGAATTGGCGGACGAGGAAGATGCCGAAGATTCCGGCCAGCCACGGGACGAGCGCGCCGGCGTAACTGTTGACCAGCCCCATCGCCTTCAGTTCGAGGAACAGCGGCAGCATTCCGATCTGGCCGGGGACGACCATCGCCGCGACCAGCGCCTGGAATACCGCGTCGCGGCCGGAGAAGCGCAACTTGGCGAAGGCATAGCCAGCGGGGACGACGAACAGGAGCGCGAGCAGGGTGGCGAGGCTTGATACGACCATGCTGTTGATGAGGTAGCGTCCGATGCCGTAGCTGGAAAACAGGGTGCGGTAATTCTCGAGCGTCGGATCGGACGGGAACAGCGGCGGCGGGAACGTCGCGGCTTCGCCCGGCGCCATGAAACTGACCGACACCATCCAGATGATCGGCATCAGCACAAGCAGCGCGACCAGCGCGGCGAATCCGGTCAGGGCATATCGGCGGATCATATCGCGCCGACCCTTCGCGCAACCTTGAGCTGGATCAGGGTGACGACGAGGATGCACAGGAACAGGATGAAGGCGACCGCGGCGCCCGAGCCCAAATTCCACCATTTGAACCCTTCCTCGAACATGAAATAGAGGACGGTGACGGTCGATCGGGCGGGGCCGCCCTGGGTCATCACATAGGGCTCGGCGAACAGCTGGAACATGCCGGCGACAGTCAGGATCGCGACCAGCAGCACGGTTGGCGCGATCGCTGGCAGAGTGACATGGCGGAACCGCATCCAGGCATTGGCGCCATCGACCCGCGCGGCATCTTCCAGGTCTCGTGGGACCGCCTGGAGCGCGGCAAGGAAGATGATCATGTTGTAGCCGAAGCTTTTCCACGCGACGAACAGCAGGATCGCGGGCAGCGCCGTCGAGGGATTGCCGAGCCAGTCGACCGGGGCGACGCCGATCAGGCCCAGCGCATAGTTGATCAGGCCGTAGCGGGTGTGGAGCAAATAATTCCACACGACTGCGGTGGCGACGAGCGTGGTGACGAACGGTGCGAACAACGCGACCCGCCATGCCCCCCGCCAACGCAAGGTTTTGGCATTGATCAACAGCGCTGCGGCGAGCGAGGCGATGACCACCATCGGGACGCCAAACAGCACGAACCACATGGTATTGCCCATCGCCTGCCAGAACAGGGGATTGGTCACCAGCCGCTGATAATTATCGAGCCCGATGAAGCGCAGATTGTTGAGGTTGGCCAACGCGTAAATGTCGAAGTCGGTGAAGCTGAGCAGCAACGAGGCAAGTGCCGGGAGCACGAAGAAAAGCCCGATCGCGGTCAGCGCTGGCGCGGTCATCATCCAGCCGGCGCGGGCCTCGGCGCGGATATGCGTCAGGCTCATTGGGCCAGCATCCAGCGGCGCTTTTCGAGCAGACGATCGGCGCGGCGGTCGATGTCCGCGACCGCGTCGTCAAGCGGCATGCCGCCGCGGACAAACAACTCGGCGACCGTCTGCATCTCGGTCGCGATCCGCTCCCATTCGGGCACTTTGGGGAGTGCGGTGGTGCGGTCGAGCTGGCGCGCAAAGGCTTCAGTGATCGGGTCGGCGGTGAGTCCGGCCTGGTCCCACACCGCGCGCGTAGGCGGCAAATCGCCGGTCAACGCCTGGAGCTTGGCCTGCGACGCTGGGGCGACCAGCTGGGCGATCAGCGCCCACGCCGCCCCTGGGTCGCGCGCCCTGGAAAAGACGACCAGGCTCGACCCGCCTGGGGTTGATCGTCCGGGTCCGTCAGGACCGGGGAACGGTGCAGTCGCCCAACTTGACTGGAGCTTGGGCGGCAGGCGGCTTTTCATGTCGCCGATGGTCCACGGGCCCGACGGATAGACCGCGAAATAGCCCTTGGCGAACTCGTTCCAGACGTTGCTGATCTGCGCCGCGCCCGCGACCGGAGCGAGCTTCTCGTCGAACAAAGATTTGTAGAAGGCGAGCGCCTGTCGAAATTCGGGCTGGTGAAAGGCGCCGCGCGTGCCCTGCGCATTGAGGAAGGTCGCGCCGGCCGACAACGCCATCTGCGTCAAATGCTCATATTCGTTGATCGGCAACAGGATCGCGAACCCCTCGCCGCCCTGGTTGCGCTTGACCAGATGAAGTGCGCGCTTCCACTCGTCCCAGCGCGGCGGCGGAGCGGGGAAACCGGCGGCCTCGAACAGATCTTTGCGGTAGAATTGCAGCCTTGTGTCGACGTACCAGGGCAGCGCCATTAGCCGTTGGTCAATGCGGTTAGTCTCGACCACGCCGCCGAACTGGCCGTCGACCAGAGATTGCATCGTTGCGGGGACCGGACGGATCGCGCCGATCGCGGTCAGCTCGGCGATCCAGCTGTTGCCGACCTGGCCGAGGTCGGGCAGCGAGCCGCCGGCGTAAGCGGTCAGCAATTTCTCATGCGCCGCGCTCCATGGCAGCGGCTGTATGCGGATATCCTTCGGCGCGCCGCCGGGCAGTACGGCGAGCAGCGCGGGCAAATTCTCGGCCTCGGCCCCCATCGCCCACATATCGAGGCCAGTCGCATTCTGGCGCGTGCAGGCGGCCAGCGCGAGTGGCACTGCCGCCGCCGCTATGACCAGCTCTCGCCGCGTCAGCTTCATGCCGCGCGGTCCAGCCAGCCACCTGTAAATCCGGCGCGCCTCAGGCCATCGACCACCGGGCGGCAACCGCGCATGTGCTTCCAAATAAGATCGTCGCGGTGGTTGGCGATCATCGCCACGATCGGTCCCTGGTCGATGCCAAGATAATCCTTGTCGACCCAGCACAGGCCAGGAATGATTCGCCCGTGAAGCAGCTTGGCGCCCTCCGGCAGCGCGGTCAGCGTCGGGTTGAAGCTGTCGAGAAAACCATATTGGCCGTAGATCGCCGCGCCGTAGCGTCGGTGCATCGCGGTGAGCCCGGCGGTGACGAGACCCGGCTCGAACGCGATCGATGCCGCCATCGCGGTCGGGGCGAGCGTGCCGTCATCGCGATCGTCGGGGCCGCGCGCGGAGTAGCTGAAGAACTCGCGCGATCGGCCGGCGATATTCGCCTTGAAATCGCCCGGGCCGTCGCACGCGGTCAGGCCCCACACCTCGCCGTCATAGCCGCGACAATGTTTCGGGTTGGCGATCGCATAATTGCGTTGCGCGCGGGTCGCGCGGCGGCTGTTTTCGAACAGGTCGAGATCATGGCTGCGCAGCCAAGGGTCGCGGATACCGCGGAAATCGGCCCAGACATGGCTGTACTGATGCCCGAAATGCGGCGGGAAAAAGAGGTGCTGTTCCCCCCACTTCTGGCGCCAACTCAGGTCGAACGCGCGCGAATATCGGGTCCAGACGCTGGCGTCGATCGCGTGGGTCGGACTGCCGAGCGCGAGCAGATAAAGCAGCGTTGCTTCGTTGAAGCGATCCCATTGGTGGGGGATGAAGCCCTTCTCGGGGTTCCAGCCCATCGATACGAACGGCCCCTTGCCCAGCATCCAGCGCCAATCGACGCGGTCGTTGATCGTGGTGGCCAAGCGGCGGATTTCGGTCTCGGCGGAATCGGCGCGGTCGTAATATTGGGCGGCGAACAAGATGCCGCCGAGCAGCAGCACCGTGTCGATCGACGACAATTCGGTGGTCTCGAAGCGGTGGCCGGTGGCCATGTCGATGAAATGGTAGAAGAAGCCGCGATGGCCGGTAACGCCGCTTGCCGCTGGCCCCTGGGGCGCGGCGGCGAAGAAGCGCAAGGTGGTCAGCGTCCGGTCACGTGCCTCGGCGCGGGTAATCCAGCCGCGCTCGGCACCGATCGCATAGGCGTTGAGCGCGAACCCAACTGCAGCGATCGAGCAGAAGCTTTTCGACGGCCAGCGGTCGGGCACCAAGCCATTGGCCGGGTTGGCGGTGTCCCAGAACCACTGGAACGTGCGGCGTTCGAGGTCGTCGAGGTCAAAGCGCCCGCCGGCCGCGGGGGCGAGACCGCTGGCCGGTGCGCAGCCGCTGATCGCGGCGAGCGACAGCGCCGCGCCGAGGCCGCCCAATTCCCGTCTCGTCAACATAAAGGCTCCAACCGTCATTCCCCCGAAAAGACCCGCGCCGCCGTAGCCGATGGCGCGGGCCGGAGAATAGATTAGAAGCGGTAACTGGCGCCGAACTGAAAGCTGCGCGGCGGACCGGAAAGTCCGTTGGGATTGCCGAAGTTCGAGTTGATTTCGGGCAATCTCGGAATGAAGCCGTCATAGCCGCCAAAATTATCGCGGTCGAAGACGTTGAAAACTTCTGCCGACAGCGTGAAGTAGTGCCCGCGCAGCAGCTGGAATTCCTTCTGTAACCTTAAGTCGAGCTGCGCAAACGACCGGGTGTTGCCGACGTTACCCGGAAATTCGATATCGCGCGCACCGAAGCCCTGCGATGCGTCGATGACGAAGAAGGGTTGGCCCGAACCGAAGATGCCCAGGCCCGAGAATTTGAACCCATACGGCAGGTCGACGATGCCATTGACGACCAGCCGATGCGTTTCGTCGCCCGCATTGGGCACGTAAGGACGATCGCCAATATTCGGGAAATCGAAGTTGAAGGCGAAGCCGCGCTCCTTCGAGTCCGAGTAAGTGTAAGCGATCCCGCCGCCCCAACCCGACTCCCGGGTGTAGGGCTTGTCGACCGTCGCGTAGATGCCGTGATAGCGCGTACCACGCGTGTTGAAGGCGGCAACTGCATTGGCGTAGCCGTTGGTCAGCGGAATGAAGTCGAGAAACCCGTCTGGATTTGTGGCGACGGTACGGTTCAACGGCGCATATCCGACCTGATTCTTGCCGATGATGTAGCTGTAGCTGAGCGACGTTTTGAATTCGCCAAAGCGTTGCCTGATGCCGATCGTAAATTGGTCGGTGTGGGGCGATTTCAGGTCATTGGGGATCAGTCGAAGTTCATTTGTGCCGGGCGATGTCGGATCGGCAGCCAGGCTGGCGAGGAGAGCGGCGAAGCCGTCCTGGGTCAAGAAAGCCGGATTGAACAGGATTGTCGGTTGGCCATTGCGCGGCAGGCCGTCCTGCGAGAATTGAAGGTTTCCGCGCCGATATTGGGTGAACAGGCTTTCCTCGGCCGCGTTGCGGAACAGGACGCGGTCAAAATAGCGACCGTATCCGCCGAAAATTACGGTCTTCTGGTCGGCAAAAATGTCATAGGAGAAGCCGATCCGCGGCTGGAACTGCTTGAGATTGGCCTTGCGGTTGTTTCCGGTCGATATGTAGTCGTTGACGTCGAAGAAGGACGGTTGGATCCGCGGATCGAGAGCCAGTGCCTGCAATGCCGCGATCGCTCCGGCTGGCGTTTCGAAATCATTGTTCTTAGTGTTCGAATCATAGTCCCAGCGCAGCCCAAGGTTGAGCGTGAGATGATCGTTCACCGCCCAGTCGTCCTGAACGTAAAGCCCGATCTGGGTCGTCTTGGCGTCGATATTGGGGTCGCCAGACCCGAAATTCACCTCGAACGGTTGGGTGAAATCGATATTCTGCGGTTCGTCGATGCGAAACTGGAATTCAGGATTGGCGAACGGGCCGCTACCGCCGATCTTATACTTCTGGAACGACAGCTTGGCGCCGACCTTGATCAGGTGATTGCCGTTCCAGTCGAAACCACTGAAGCTCAGATTGTCGCGCAGGGTCAGGCCCTGTTGGCGAATTTCTTGGGAATCGGGGCGACCGCCGACCGCGATCACGCCCTGAAAATTGAGTCCGAAATCGCCACCTGCCGCGTTTCCAAACTGGAGGTCGGAGCGCAGGTAATCGATCATTGCCTCGTTGGTGAAGCTGTCGCCGCGATACTGATGGCGAAGCTTGAGTGTGTAGGTGTCATTTGCAATATCGGTCGCGCGCTCGATCGAGCGGTCACCGCCAAAATCGCGTAGATCGGTTTCTTTGCGAATACTCCCGCTGAATTCGAGTTCCTGATTGTCGGAGATCTGCCAGTTCAGTTTGGCGAAGCCGAGATGCTCGCGGAACGGTGAGCCGAACGATCCGGCGAAATCCTGGACGTCGAACGGAACCTGGGCCTGCCGCTCCGGACTACCCCCCGGAATGACGGTGGACGACCGATCCTGGATATTGGCTTCGTAATTGACGAAGAAGAATAGCCTGTCCCGGATAATCGGACCGCCCAGCGCGGCACCATATTGGAAGCGTTTGAGGTCGGGCTTGTCGCCATTGTTGCGCCGGACGAAAAAGTCCTTCTCCACCATATCCTTGTTTTGATAGCTGCCAAATGCCTGACCGTGAAACTCGTTGGTGCCCGACTTGGTGATGGCGGTGATGATCGAAGTTCCGGCATCTTCAAACTCGGCCTTGAAATTGGACGTCAGGACGCGGAATTCCTGCACCGCGAGCTGCGAGAAGGGATTACCGCGGCTGGCGTCCTGGCCGACCAGTCCGCCCTGCTGGATGTTGCTCTTCAGGCTGACGCCATCGATGAACACATTGACCTGGGGGCTGCCGAGCGACTCACCGTTCGGGTCGGCGCTAATTCCGCCGCCGGCAAACGACTGGCGAAATTCATTGGTCGAGGCCCGCACGCCGGGGGCAAGATTGGCGAAATTGATGAAGTTGCGGTTGTTCTGCGGCAAATTCTCGATCTGCTGGCGGCTCACATTGGTCGCGACTTCCATCGTCTTGGTCTCGGTCAGTCGCCGACCGGTGACGACGATCGTGCCTTCTGGCACGGCGGCGGTGTCCGTCGCCGGAGCCGAGGTGGCGGCGGTATCGACATCGAGCGTCGCCGTTTCGCCGACTTCGATGATTACCCGCTGTTTGCTCGCCGCCGCGCCCTCGGCAGCGCCGACGCTGATATCATAAGTGCCTGGACGAAGTCCGGTGAGGACATAGGATCCGTCGGGTCCTGCCGTCGTCCGAGTGGTGGCGTTGGTATCGACGTTGACCGCCGTCACCACCGCGCCGGGCGTTGCGGTGGTTCCGCTTGAAACCGTTCCCCGAATGGTTGAAGTCGTCAGTTGCGCCATGGCCGGCGTGGCGACCACCGTGGCCATGGTAAACACCGAGGCGCCGAGCAACATGGCACGAAGCAATGCGCTGCTTTTAGATAGGGTCATGACGAACTCTCCTGTTTTATGTTCTGTTTGATGCTTTGGTCGCTTTGCGGTGCGCGGATGGCCGTGCGCTGCGTTGAATCGCGTTCGACCAGCTGCGGCGTCAGGATGGTCGCGCCAGGGTCTTCGACGTCCCCGGAAAGGAGCGCGATCAGCTTCCTCGCGGCGGTCGCGCCAAGCTCGGCGGTGCGGGCATTCATGGTCGTCAGCGATGGCGTGACGTAATGCGCGATCGGAATGTCGTCGAAGCCGGCCACGCCGACCTGCTCGCCGACCGCGATCCCGGCTTCGGCCAGCACACCGCAGCATCCGATTGCCATCATGTCGTTGGCACAGAAAATCGCATCGACCGGCAGCCGACCGGCGATCAGCAAATGCGCCGCCTCGGCGCCGCTACTCTCGCCATAGTCGCCAGGGATGATGATCGGGTCGCGCTCCCCGGTGGTTTCGGCGATGGCGGCACGAAAGCCTGCTTGGCGTTCCTGAGAGTCGCGATTGTGGCGCGGGCCCGACACGAACGCGATCCGCCGATAGCCGCTGTTTACCAGGTGGCGGGTCATGGTCCGCGCCGCGCCGTCATTGTCGATCCCGACCGAAGCAATATCAGGGGTCGGCGCGTGACAATTGAGCAGCACCGCAGGGAGCCCGGGGGAAAGCGCGTCGAACAAGCGTTCGCGGCGCACATCAGGGCTCATCACCAGCAGGCCATCGACCTGACCACGCATGGCGCGCGCAGCGCTGGCGGCTTCGTGGGGGTTGCCGTGCATGTTGCTGAGCAACAGCTGCAGCCCGTGAGCGTGGGCGACGCGGTCGATGCCGCGGATCAGCTCGCTGAAATATTCGCCAAACAAATCGGGCAGGACGACGCCGATCGCATCGGATTTGCGCCGGGTCAGGCTGCGCGCGCCCGAATGTGGGACGTAACGCAGCCTCGTGGCCGCAGTCTGGACGCGGGCACGGGTTTCGGGGGTGACATTGTCGTGACCGTTGAGCGCACGCGACGCCGATGCGACGGACACACCTGCCTCTCGCGCTACATCGCGGATGGTCACCATCGCGCCTCTCCCCGGCCCCCGCGATCTTCGTCATCGGTAAGCCGCATGCCGCGCGGCAAGGGCGCCGCGCCGAATCGATGTAACCGGTTACATCGTGCCGCCGCAAGTCACCATTTAGTCACACTCGGGCGGAGCGTACTGCGTCAGGGGCGGGCGAGCGCCCGGCCGTCGGTAGCGAATAGGTGAAGATGCGAGGGATCGGGCGTGAGGTGCACCGTCTCGCCCTCGCGCACTTTGGCGGGTTCGACATGGTGCCAGACCAGCGCCGGACCACCGGGCGCGGCCTGACGGAGGTGGATGTTGACGCTGCTGCCGAGGCGCTCGATGAAATCGGCGCGCAGGGTAAGACCGCCCTGGTCGCTGCCGGGGCGCCAATGCTCGGGCCGGACGCCGAGCGTCAGTGGCGCGCCGATCGGGGTGCTACCTCCGACGGGAAGTGCGACGCGCTCGCCGCTCGCCAGCTTGAGCGCGCGGCCCGAGGCGCCATCGTCGACCACTTCGCCATCGAGGAAGTTCATCTGCGGCGAACCGATGAAGCCGGCAACGAAACGGTTGACGGGGTGCTCGTAGAGGTCGGACGGCGTGCCGACCTGCTCGACCACGCCTTCGCGCATGACGACAATGCGATCTGCCAGCGTCATTGCCTCGACCTGATCGTGGGTGACGTAAACGGTGGTCGTGCCGAGCTGGCGGTGGAGCGCGGCGAATTCGAAACGCATGCGGTTACGCAGCGAGGCGTCGAGATTCGACAGCGGTTCGTCGAACAGGAACACCTGCGGCTGGCGGACGATCGCGCGGCCGATTGCCACCCGCTGCCGCTGCCCACCCGACAGAGCGGCGGGCTTGCGCGCAAGATAGTCACCCAACCCGAGGATCGCGGCGGCGCGCTGCACCGCGTCATCGACTTCCGCCTGCGGGCGCTTGGCGAGGCGCAGTGCAAACGCCATATTTTCGTAGACCGTAAGGTGCGGGTAAAGCGCGTATGACTGGAACACCATGGCGATACCGCGCTCGGCGGGGGGGAGGGCATCGACCCGGCGCCCGCCGATCGAGATGCTGCCGGCATCGAGCTGCTCGAGCCCGGCGATGGCGCGGAGCAAGGTCGACTTACCGCACCCCGATGCGCCAACGATGACACAAAATTCGCCGTCGGCCACGGTCAGGTCGACGCCCTTCAGGAC